>ERZ773239.53-NODE-53-length-134987-cov-7.251756_pt1 | contig 134987 bp, 121 predicted proteins | sample MGYA00580521_ERZ773239 | MGnify/ENA primary metagenome ERZ773239 (study PRJEB29015, sample SAMEA2737801) | human gut metagenome | biome: human gut; feature: human-associated habitat; material: faeces | place: China | collected 2012 ... | reverse complement strand
AAGCATTTTATACCTGTTTTTTGAAATTTTGCTTGGCTCTGAACAGTTACAAATTCAATTTTAAATGAGTTGGAGTATAATAAAAATTAATTATACATATAAAATGAATGGGAGGAATTAACTAATGGCAAAAGATAAAAAAGCAGTTGTAGCCATTGCGAAAGAACCTACCGTCCAGGAAAGTGTCACTAAGGTATTCGATCTTCTTGGCGGCGTTACAAACATGATTAAAAGAGGCGAAACAGTTATTCTGAAACCAAATGCAGGTCATGCAGAAGGTCCGGATACAGCTGTATGTACAAGCCCTGAAACACTTCGTGCAGTTATCCGCGAAGTTAAGAAAGCTCAGCCTTCAAGAATCATTGTTGCAGAATCAGCAGCTATCGGCTGTGATACAATGGAATGTTTCGAAGTATCCGGTCAGGCTGATGTAGCAAGAGAAGAAGGTGTTGAACTTTACGATATCAAGGCTGAAAAAGACCTTGTTAATGTGGCTGTAAGAGGTTACAAATCCAACATCAAGAGATGTAAAATCCCTCGTTTACTGTTGGAAGCAGATCATATCATTAACCTGCCTATCATGAAAGCACATGCTTCCATGGTATTCAGCTGTGCATTAAAGAACATCAAAGGTACTGTACAGGATCAGGTACATTCCCAGATGCATCAGCAGAACCTGACAATGGCTATGATGGATGTTTGGTGGGCAGTACGTCCTGATATCAACATCGTAGACGCTATCAATGTAGCATCCGGTTACAGCCCACATACACCAACTCCTCTGGAAGTAGGTATCATCATGGGCAGTTACGATCCAGTTGCGCTTGACCTTATCGCATGTGATGTTGTAGGTATCGATACAAACCAGGTTGACTACTTCAGAGCAGCTGATGAAGCTGGTCTTGGTACAACAGATCGTGATAAGATTGAAGTTGTTGGTGAACAGGTTAAAGACGTTTACAGGAAGATGTGGATTCCATACCTTGGCAACATGGCTGATCGTTGGCCAGAATACGATATCCGCTGCGAGGGCGCATGCTCAAGCTGCCAGGCTCTGCTTGCACTGAACATGGAAACGCTTAAGGCACTTGGTATCTATGAAGAAAATTCTGATAAGACAATCGTTGTAGGTCCTAGAAATACTATTCCGGATAAGCCAAAGGATAAGATCATCCTTCATGGTAACTGTACAAAGAGATTTGCAGATAAAGGTATGTGGATCCCAGGATGCCCTCCAGGAGAAACAGGTCTTTACCTGACAGTTAAGACAGGCCAGGTTGTTGATGGTGAAATTCCAGGCTGTATCGAAAATGTTATTCGTCCTAGCATGGAAGCTGACCATCCGAAGTGGCGTGCATATGTAGAACAGAAAGCAAAAGAGTTCTACGAGAATCCGGAGAATCAGTAAAATGGCATTTGCGTATGTTCCAATGTCTCCAGATGATAAGAAGTTGCTGGAAATGATTTTTACTGATGAATTCATGCAGGCGGAGACGAATTTTGAAGCTTTTAGAGATTTCCAGTCTTCCAGTGCGGTATTTACCAACTGGAAATCCGATATAATGGTTTATAATGAGGAAGTGTTTGATGGGTTTGTCAGAGAAAGTACACGCTTCACATCATGGGATGAAATGGTACGTACGGCTGCAGACCGGGCATTTTCCGAAAAAGACGAATAAAACAATTAGCCGCTTCGGCCAAAGTTTTCAAATAAGCTGAGTTGATCCAATTGTCTTTGAAAACACGCATTTAAATAATGCGAAACGTTTTCAAAGACAATTGTTCAATATCAGCTTATTTTGATAAAAACTGACCGAAGCGGCTATTGTTTTCTTCTTTATATAATGATACTATAAATTTAACGTAAGCGGGAGTTGATTTGCATGGCTCTAAATTGTCTGAGAGGGAAGGAGAATTTATATAGGCGCGATAGATGCAATTACGAAGGCTTACATAAGAAAAAATGAAGTATTTGCAGATGCTTTCAATTACTTTATGTATGATGGTGCTCAAATGATTCAACCAGATCAGTTAAGGGAGTTGGATCCGACGGAGATTGCAATACTTTTTAATGAGAATGATACACAAGATAGGCAAAGTACTAAAAAAGAAATTATTCAGAAATACCGCGATCATTTGAAATCTGCAGCAATCATGGAAGATGGAGAGACGGCATATGTTCTTTTGGGTATTGAGAATCAGACAGATGTGAATTATGCGATGCCAGTTAGAAATATGTTGTATGATGCTTTACAGTATGTGAGACAAGTAAGCAGAATTGCTGATGTACATCGTAGTCAAAAAGGTAAGGCAGAACATAAAAATGCAACTGGTGCGGAGTTTATATCTGGTTTTCATAAAAATGATAAATTGATTCCGGTTATTACATTGGTACTCTTTTTTAATGCAGATGAATGGGATGGACCGAGATCATTGATGGATATGATGGAGATTACAAATCCAACTGTACGACGGCTAGTCGGAGATTATCCGATTTATTTGATTGACCCAAGAAGTTTAGCGGATGATGAACTGAAAAAATTTCATTCTAGTCTGAGAGAAGTGATGGGCTGCATTAAATATTCGAATGATAAAGATAAATTGGCGGCTTTTATTAGTCATAATCCAAGAATGAATATGGAAGTAGAAGCAGCCAGAGTCATAGAAGCAATCAATCATGTGCCAATTCGGCTGGAGAAAGGAGCTGAACAGTTCGATATGTGTAAAGCGATTGAAGAGATGATAGAAGATGGCAGGCAAGAAGGAAGAGAAGAAACTTTAATGCGTATTAATCAATTAATTATTATGCTGTCAAAAGAAAACCGCAGTGAAGATATTGTTAAAGCGGCTGCGGACAGAGAATATCAGGAACAGTTGCTGAAAGAATTTAATTTGCTATAGTTGTTTGAATGACAAGATATTTTGATGGAGTGTCAGTGCATAAATCCTGCTTGCGTTGCTGACATTTCTGACAAAAAAGGTTTGCTTGAGATTTTCTGGATGACACTGAATCGTGCCAAAACTTCAAGCAAACCTTTCAATTTTTATTCTTCGTCCATAATTTTGAGATCGTCAGCGATGATCAGTGTTGGCTCAACCTGTGCCTGAATGTCTTCAGGTGTTTTGCCAGCACGGATTTCAACAAGCTTCAGACCTTCTGGTGTCACGTCGATGACACACTGCTCTGTAACGATGTGGTTCACACAACCCTGAGCTGTTAAAGGATAAGTACATCTCTTTAAGATCTTTGGTTCGCCTTTTTTGGTTGTGAGTTCCATGGCAACAATAACTTTTCTTGCACCGTTGCAAAGGTCCATAGCACCGCCCATGCCGAATGCACGGCCAGGGCTTGCCCAGTTGGCGATATCACCGTTTTCAGCAACCTGAAGGGCGCCGAGAACAGTGGCAGCCATACGACCGCTTCTGATAACAGCGAAAGAATAAGCTGTATCGAATGCGGAAGCACCCATAACTGGTACGAAGTTGATGCCGCCTGCGTTCTGGTAAGTATCGCAGATAGCAAGTTTCTTAGCAACAGGACCGACACCGATCATACCATTTTCTGTCTGGAAAGCGATTGTCGGATCTACATAATCACTGCAGGCACTTGGAATACCGATACCAAGATTAACAGTGTCACCTTCATTAAAATACTGAGCAGCTCTTCTGGCAATAAATCTTCTGTTATCCATCTTACATACCCTCCAACTGATTTCTCTTGATTCGACCAATAATATGGTTCTGTTCATGGCTGTCTGTGTAAAGCATATCAACGTACATAGCAGGTACCTTTACATCATCAGGAGAAATTTCGTTTAAGTCGCAGTACAGGTCGCACTGTACGATGGAGATATCTGCACATGTTGCCATAACAGGGTGTGAAGCTGTACCTGTTCCGTGGTAAGCAAGGTTGCCGAGAGGATCGGCACGACGGCATCTTGTAAGTGCTACATCTGCATGGATGGCTTCTTCAAGAATATAACGTTCGCCATCAGATGTTGTAACGATCTGTTTGCCTTTTTCCATATCTGTGCCAAGACCTGTTTTGGTAAGAAATCCACCGATACCGGCACCACCGTCACGCATCTTTTCAATGAAACTGCCCATTGGGAAGAATTCAATTTCCAGTTTGCCTTCTGCAAGCAACTTCTGAGCAACAGGGTTTGTACCGATATGAGTTGTGATCATTTTGTCAACCTGGCCATTTTCAATCAGACGGCCGATTGCGAAACCTGGGTTGCAGGCATCAATAGAGCAGATTGTAAGGTGCTTAACACCGCTTTCTTCAAGCATATCAAGAAGATCCCAAGGCATGTAAGCGCCGGCCTGACCACCAATGGCGATTGTCTGACCATCCTTGAAACAAGCCATGATTTCTTCTCTTGTTCTGACTTTTCCTCTTTCGATTTCCATCTTATGAGTCTCCTTCCTGTTTTTCAAAAATTAAAATTATATTTTTATTTGTTTTCACCAAATATTACTTATAGACTGTAAGGCTTCGAGCCTTGACAGCTTTCGTCCTCTTCATCTTAACATATAAATAAAAGACTGTGAAATAATTGATAAACCCAAGTCTATGCAAAATGTGCATAACCATCATTCATGATTTGGCATGATGACTTTGGGAGTAAACTCAAAAATGGTTATCGAGGGAGACGGGCATGAAGTTCTTTAACGACAGTATCCACCCAGTTTTCAATTTTTTTGACATCTTCTTCGGACATTTTGTTCGGCTCGTAGAAAAAACTCAGGCCGTCATAAGGGCTTTCACTGCTGGTACGGACAAGAATACCGTCTTTATTAAAATAGCCGCCGATACACATGGAATCCACGCTGAAGCCGGAATCCTCCGGTTTGATGACTTCATCGATAATTTTGTGCATGGCATAAAAATCTTCTTCGCCGGTGTAACCGCAGACATCCACAAGGATTGCGCCGCGCTTCATTGTATGGGTATCATATAAGTTCATGAAATTTCCTCCTGATGTATTGACGGGCATGACACAATCAGACGTCATAGCTATTGAACAATTCAGCACAGGCACGTTCGCACTGCCAGTGTTTGGCAGCAGTACATAAGGTCCTAAAGGACAGGACCTAAGTACTGGCCAGCACTGAAGCACCTGTGTATGAATTGTTCAATAGCTCTGACTGTTTCTTGATAAAGTAAAACGAGTCATGCCCGATGATAGGCTGTGATTAAAAATAGTTGAAGTTTAATGGTTATCATATGATGTTGGGGGCAAAATACCTTTTGGCCCCAACATCATATGATACAATCATATCATATGAAGCGCTGTTTTTGAGGAATTTATAATGGATTGCTGTTATGCTTTTTTCACATAATGCCCGCCAAAGCAGGCATAATGACTTTCGGAAATGGACTTGAAAATGCGAAGAAATATCAATACAATGTAATTGAACGAAATGCAGCGCATTTTGGAAGCAGAGCTGTACAATTATGACAAAGTATTTTATTATTTTCACGAAAGGAAGTATTATATTATGGCAAAGACAATTATCACAGCAGCCTTAACAGGTGCTATCACACCTCACGGTTACGATGTTCCTGAAACACCGGAAGAAATCGCAAAAACAGCCTATGAGTGCTGGAAAGCAGGTGCAGCTATCGTTCATCTGCATATGCGTGATGACAACGGTGCAGGTGTTATGGATCCTGTTAAATTCTACGAAACAATCAAACTGATTCGTAAGAACTACCCAGACTGCGATGTTATCATCAACTGCACATCTTCAGGTGATAACCGTGTATCTGATGACTCACCTTACGGCAACGCAGTTCGTATGCTGCATCATGCAAATGTTCCTGGTATCGAAATGGGTACATTCGATGCAGGTACATTCAACTGGGGGATTCCGGGCGGTATCTTCAGCAACTCTCCAACATTCCTGACAACTCTTGGTAATCTGTATCAGGAAAAAAATATCAAACCTGAATTCGAAGTATTCGATATGGGTATGATCCGTGCCGTAGGTGTATACTGGAAGAAAGGTATCGTAAAAGCACCTCTGCACTTCCAGCTTTGTCTTGGTGTTGTAGGCGGTCTTGCAGCTACACCAGCTGATGTTCAGGATATGCTTGCATACATCCAGCGTCTTCAGGCAGAAGGCAATCTTCCTAAGGAAGTTACAGTTTCCGGTTTCGGTATCGGTAAAGGTCATCTGCCGGTTATGTTCTCTGCACTGGCTAACGGATGCCACATACGTGTAGGTATGGAAGATAACGTTGTCTATGGTTACGATAAAGAAGGCAAGAAGATCCTTGCCAACAACCTGATGCTCGTTGAACGTGCTGCAAGAGCTGTTGAAGCTTACGGCAACGAAGTTGCTACATCTGCAGAAGCACGTGAAATGCTTGGTCTTGCACCACTGGATCATGAAGCTGTTGTTAAAGCACTTGATGCACTGACAATTGAAGATCTTGAGAAAGCAAAAGCAGAAGCTTCCGAAAAATATGGTACAACATATTTTGCAGCTAAGAGCATGGGCTAATTTGCCAGATATTTTTCTCTAAATAAATGTAATTGTTCAGAGCTAACCTCCAAAATGCTACGCATTTTGGAGGTGTGGCGTATCCGCCAAATAAAATTTAAAAAACAGTTTTAAAAATGCAAGCATTTTATACCTGTTTTCTGAAATTTTGCTTGGCTCTGAACAGTTACAAATAAATAAAAAACAGAGAGTTTTTCAGTAGGATTTTTAATAGATTCTTTAGAAAACTCTCTGTTTTTTTATATTCGAGCGTTATATAATTATCAAAAAAAGGAATAAGTGGCAGAAAAATAAACATAAAATAACAATATATACACAAATACCAGTGGAAATGCTACATAATCATATACGGATTATGTCAAAAATCAAGGATATTCTATGTTGAAAATGTGAAAAAATAGACAAAAAAATTATAAAGATATTGTATACATTAAATAAAAGTGTAGACATCTGAATATAAAAGTTATATAATCTAGACAAATCGAATAGTCCCTGCCTTCAAGCTAGCGGTTGGCAAGGGGCGAATGTTTTTAATCTGTGGTAGGGTTAAGGACGACAAGTCTTATTTCATTGACACAGAGTCTGGCAGGGATGGTAGCCTGCAGAACTCAAGAAATGCGTAAGATGGAATAAGACCATTTTTATCACCTGACTGGTTGACCAGTTGGAGTCTGATGAGAGAAAGGAAGATTTTATGTTACTAGAAATTATTCTTGCTATTATTCCTATTGCCTGGCTTATTATTTCTATGGCTGGTCTGAAGATGGCCGGTTACAAATCATGTGGTATTGGTTTGGTTATTGCAATCGTTGAAGGTGTTGCTGTTTATCACATGACAGTTCCGGAAGCGATCACAGGTACTTTAGAAGGTGTTGTTTCAGCGGTATGGCCGATTTGTGTTATTATCGTTGGTGCCATGTTCCTGTATAACATGAGTTTAAGAACAGGTGCGATGGATGTCATCAAAGCAATGCTGGCATCTGTATCCAATGATAAACGTGTAGCTGCTCTTGTTATCGGCTGGGGCTTCTCCAACTTCATGGAAGGTATCGCAGGTTTCGGTACAGCCGTAGCTATTCCTGCAGCGATGTTAGTTGCACTTGGATTTAATCCGGTTACAGCTTGTGTTATCTGTCTGATTGGTAATGCTGCATCTCCTGAGTTTGGTGCCATTGGTACACCTACTCTGTCAGCAGCGAATACTGCATTCCCTACAACCATTACAGGTGCAGCCGATGCAAGTGTGTTTGCTCAGATGCTTTCAGAACCGACAGCCCGTCTGCTGATTCCTCTTTGTGTCGTTTCTCCATTTGTTATCATCCTTCTTTGCGGTGGTACAAAGGCATTAAAGGGTGTTGTAGGTATTACACTTGTATCTGCATTATCATTTGTTATTCCTTTCTATCTTGTAGCCACATTCGTAGGTCCTGAGCTTTGCGTAGTTATCGGTTCTCTGGTTTGCCTCGTTTGTACAATCGTTATGGGTAGAAAACACACGAATATTCCGGAAGAATATATGCTTGAGTCCAAAGAAGAAGCAGCAGCTTCCTCTGATAAGCCTCAGATGAGCATGGTTAAAGCATGGCTTCCTTACATCTTAGTTGTTATTTTCCTGTTAGGTACATCCAAACTTGTTCCTCCGATCAATCAGTTCCTGGGACAGTTTAAGTCATCATTTGTTATTTATTGCGGCGAAGGCGGTGCCAAGGTTGGTTTATCATGGATCAACACACCTGGTATCCTGATGATCATTGCAACGATTATCGGTACAGCTGTTCAGGGCGCAAGCATCAGCGACATGGGCGCAGAGCTTGGCAAGACTTTTAAGGGTTACTGGAAAGCAATGCTGACTGTTATCTTCATTATCTCCATTGCTAAGGTTATGGGTTATGCAGGTATGGTTATGGATCTGGCAAATGCCCTTTCATCATTATTGGGCAATGCTTATATCGCAATCGCTCCACTGATCGGTGGTATCGGATGCTTCGTTACAGGTTCCGCTACATCTGCCAGCGTTATGTTCGCAACATTACAGCAGTCTGTTGCACAGCAGTTAGGTATCAACGAAATCTGGTTAGTGGCTGCAAATGGCGCAGGTGCTACAGCCGGTAAGATGATTTCTCCACAGAGTATCGCTCTTGGTGTTGCAGCTATCAACCTTCCTGGTTCTGATGGTAAGATCATGAGCAAGACAATCGGATGGTGTGTATTATATCTGGTTATCCTTTGTGTATTCTGTTTCGTTGGCGCATAATAAGGGGTTATTACAAAGCGTCGATTGAAGTACATAAGGTATTAAAGTGAAATTCATAAGAGAAGGTATTTAAAAGTAATAAATCGGGCGGTCTGCATATGCGGGCCGCCTGTTTGGATTGTGCAGACAGCGTGCAAAGCCGCAGATATCGATATATTTCGGCGGGGATTTTCAGGTTTATACGGTCTATTGCTTTGCAAAAGCGCAGGCTTAGATTATAATAGAGACAGATGAATGTGACAGAGTAAGGAAGATGGAGGTATGTGGCAATGACAAGTTTGGAGAATAATGGACAGGATATGGATTTGACAGAACTGGAAGTTATGGAACCGAAGATGATGATCCACGATGATCTGAAAGTGATCTATATTAATGAAGCACTTGAGGAAGCTTTGACGGATGAGAATTCAGAAGAGAAGAAGAAATACGATGCTGAAAAGGCAGCACATCCGGATTATGTGACAAGACTTCGCCGTCTGCCGGTAACCATTGAATTCATGAAGAAGTATGCGGCATTGAAGAAAGACAGTTTTATGCAGGATCTGATCGCGCGGAAAGAGCCTGCACTGCGCGCAGAAGGCGAATTATATGAAGTATCTTCATTCTTCGCCTTCAAGAATATGTTCCTTGCCAGATATCCGGAATGCCGGAATATCTACAAGGTTGAGAAAAAGATTAAAGAATTTGAGGAGCGTCAGAAGAATAAAGAATAGATGCTTTGATCTTGTCTGCGGCCTCCTGATCCTGGATCACTGCGATCAGTGCGGAGGCAAATTCAATGGCGGTGCCCATGCCGCGGCTTGTGATCACGTGGCCGTCTTTGGCAACAGGATCTGTGGTAATGTAAGCACCGAAGAGTTTTTTCTCAAAGCCAGGGTAGCATGTGGCTACACGGCCGTTTAAGATGCCGAGTCCGCCGAGAATGCTTGGAGCTGCGCAGATAGCAGCCAGATAGTGGCCCTGACGGGAAAACTGCATCAGTGCATCACAAAGGGGTTCGCATTTGCTGAGGTTAGTTGTACCCGGCATACCGCCCGGCAGAATCAGCATTTCTACCGTATTAAAATCAAAATCTTTAAGCAGGCAGTCAGCCTGAACTTTGATATCGTGGGAGCCGGTAACGGTCAGAGAGTCTGAAATAGAGACTGTCTGGATCGAAATACCGGCTCTTCTAAACATGTCTACAACGGTTAAGCCTTCGATCTCCTCAAAGCCATCTGCAAAGAAAATTGCTGTGTTCATAAAATTCTTCCTTTCAGTAAAGAATGATTGCGAAACTTCAAGAGTTTTGCATAGTGTACAAAGAAAATGTTTCAACGCAGGCCGCTCTCGCTGCCAGCCCGTGCAGCGGTACATAAGGCGCTAAAGGACAGCGCCTTATGTACCGGCCGGGCCGAAGCACCTGCGTGTGAAACATTTTCTTTATGCACTATTCCAGTAGGCTTTCGAGTTTCACAATAGATATTTATTGGAAAAGAGGAAGTATTTTATGAACTGGATGGTGTGGGGGATAAATGTTTCTTTGCAGGTACAGCAGAAGATAACCGATGCATTATATTTTGAAGTATACCACAGTTTTGCTGTTTTGTGGGGATTTTGAATGATTATCTCAGGCAGGAAGGATGCATGAGTGGAATAATGCTTTACGGAAGGGGTGGAAAATGGTATACTAGAGCGTATAAGTGGGATTCTGCCTTTTGACGGAGTTCTTCAACATATCATAACATATTGAGTTTTATAGTGTTTTTAAGAGGTTATCGTATGAATAAGAAGGTCAAACTTAAAGGACGGCTGAATATGTACATGCGCTGGCCGGTATTCTTAAGCGGGCTGCTGCTTGTGGCAGCGGTTCTGATGTATCTGGTAGATTACCGTGCGGGCCTTTTGATGACTGCCTGCTTTGTTTTGTATGTGGCAGCAGCGGTTGTGATCTATATTTATTTGAGACCGTCCATTGTGGATGAGCTGGTTAATTTCGCCATCGAGTTTGCACAGGTTCAGCATAATCTGATCCATGATCTGGAGATTCCCTATGCGATTCTGGATGAGACAGGGAAGCTTTTGTGGGCGAATTCCTGTATGAAGGAGATAACTGGCGAGTTTGTTGATATGAAGAATATCAACACATTGATTCCGGATATTAAACCGGAGATGCTTCCTGATGATGAGGAAGAGAAGAAGTATGCCCATATCCGGTATAAAGAACGGTATTATAAAGCCGAGATTATGAAGGTTTGTATTGATGATTTCACCATGGACAATAAGGTTGTAGAATTGCAGCCGGAAGCATATCAGTTATTTGCTTTTTATCTGTTTGATGAGACAGAGATCCAGATGTCCAGAAAAGAGATCCAGAATCAGAAGCTGATCTGCGGTATCATTCTGGTGGATAATTATGAAGAGGCATTAAACAGTACAGAGGAGGTCAGAAGGTCTCTGCTGTCTGCACTGGTAGAACGAAAGATTACCAAGTATATGCAGAATTATGATGCCATTGTCAACAAGATGGAGAAGGACAAGTATATGTTTGTCATCAGGCAGAAGTATCTGCCGATTTTGCAGAGCTCCAAGTTTTCATTGCTGGATGAGGTCAGGGAGATCAATATCGGCAATGAGATGAGCGTGACATTGTGTATCGGCCTTGGTGTCAATGCAGCCAGTTATGTTCAGGCCCTTGATTGGGCACGCCATGCCATTGATCTGGCTCTTGGACGAGGCGGTGATCAGGCTGTTGTAAAGGAGAAGGACAAGATTTCTTATTATGGCGGAAAGACCAAGCAGGTTGAGAAGTCAACCCGTGTTCGTGCCCGTGTAAAGGCCCATGCCCTGAGACAGGTCATTGAGGGCAAAGAACAGGTGGCGATTATGGGCCATAAGATTGGAGATCTGGACAGCTTCGGTGCGGCCATCGGCGTTTACAGAGCGGCCCGAAGCCTGAACAAGAAGGCATTTATCGTCATCAATGATATTACCACATCGGTACGTCCGGTGATCGATCATTTTATGGACAATCCGGAATATGACAGTGATATGTTTGTGACATCTGAGACGGCCAGAGGCATTGTGAATATGAATACAGCCATGGTTGTTGTAGATGTGAATACCAGTGAGAGGACGGAAGGGCCTGAGCTGCTGAATCTGACGAAGACCATCGTTGTGATCGATCACCATCGCCAGAGCGGGAATTCCATTGAGAATCCGGTACTTTCCTATATCGAACCCTATGCATCCTCAGCCTGTGAGATGGTAGCAGAGATATTGCAATATATTACAGATTCTGTGAAGCTGCGTCCTGAGGAAGCAGATGCCATGTATGCCGGTCTGATGATCGATACGAACAATTTTATCAGCAAAACAGGTGTAAGAACCTTTGAAGCGGCTGCTTTTCTCAAGAAGAGCGGTGCAGATATCACCCGTGTCCGTCTGAAACTCAGAGATGATATGCAGACGTATAAGGCCCGGGCGGAAGCTGTGAAGAATGCATCGGTGGAGGGTGTTTATGCCTATGCTGAATGCCCGTCAGAAGGCCTTGAGAGCCCGACAGTTGTCGGTGCCCAGGTAGCCAATGAACTGCTCAATATCACAGGTGTGGAGGCATCATTTGTCTTTACCGTTGTGAAAGGTGTTATTTATGTCAGTGCAAGATCCTATGACAGCATGAATGTCCAGCTTGTTATGGAGCGGCTTGGCGGCGGCGGCCACAGTACCATGGCCGGTACACAGCTGAAGGATATGACAGTGGAAGAAGCTGAGGCAAAGGTGAAATCCGTTGTCAAATCAATGAAAATGGAAGGAGAAATCTAAAATGAAAATTATTTTAATTCAGGATGTTAAAACCCTTGGCAAAAAAGGTGATACAGTTAATGTGAATGATGGTTATGCACGCAACTTTATTCTCCCTAAGAAACTGGGAATTGAAGCAACAGCCAAGAATATCAATGATCTGAAGCTTCAGAAAGCCAATGAGGAAAAGGTTGCCAAAGAACTCCTGGAAGCAGCCAAAGCATTTGCAGAGGATATCAAGGAGAAATCCGTGACAGTTACAATCAAGACAGGTGAAGGCGGAAAGACATTTGGTTCCGTTTCTTCCAAGGAAATTGCAGCTGCCTACAAGAGCCAGCTGAATATTGAGATTGACAAGAAGAAGCTGCAGCTGGCAGAGCCTGTGCGTTCACTTGGTGTTTACAAAGTACCTTATAAAGTACATCCAAAGGTTACAGCAGAGCTGACTGTCAAAGTAACAGAAGCTTAGAGAACAATTCCAACAGATAAGATATAAACCATTTATTACAGGCCGAGTCAATTCTTGATGCGGCCTGTAATAAACTTGCGGACAGGAGGCACAGGATATGGATGAGGCGATTATAAAGCGAATTCTGCCCCACAGTATTGATGCGGAAAAAGCGGTCATAGGTTCTATGATCATGGATGCGGATGCCGTTGTGGCAGCTTCTGAGATGATCACAGGAGATGATTTTTACCAGCGTCAGTACGGCATTCTTTTTGATGCCATGGTTGAACTTTACAATGAGGGGAAACCTGTAGATGTGCTGACGCTCCAGGAACGTCTGAAGATGAAAGATGTTCCTGAGGAATTTTCCAGTATCGAGTTTATCAGCGAACTGGTCAGCAGTGTGCCGACATCGGCCAATGTCCGGCATTACGCCCAGACCGTCAGTGATGATGCAACACTGCGAAGACTGATTCGTGTCAATGAGGAGATTGCCAACACGTGTTATCAGCACAGGGAATCTCTGGATGAGATTATGAATACCACAGAGAAGCGTATCTTTGATGTGCTCCAGAAGAAGAGTACGGATGAATATGTGCCGATCAAGGATGTGGTATTGTCGGTTATAGACAAAATCGAGGCGGCGGCCCGTCACAAAGGAACGGTTACCGGGCTGGCGACAGGATTTTATGATCTGGATTACAAGACATCCGGTCTGCAGCCTTCGGATCTGATCCTGATCGCGGCCAGACCGTCTATGGGTAAGACGGCTTTTGTATTGAACCTGGCTCAGTACATGTGTGTACGCAATCATGTACCGACGGCCATCTTCAGTTTGGAAATGTCAAAGGATCAGTTGGTCAACCGTATCCTTTCCATGGAATCCAAAGTAGATTCCCAGTCCATGAGAACAGGCACGCTTCAACCGGCGGATTGGGAGAAGTTAATTGAAAGTGCCGGTGTTATCAGCACAGCACCTCTTATTATCGATGATACGCCGGGTATATCGATCACAGAGCTGCGTTCAAAATGCCGAAAATATAAGCTTGAGAATGATCTGGGCCTTGTTATCATTGACTACCTGCAGCTGATGACCGGAGGCAGCAGGAAGCAGGAGTCCAGACAGCAGGAAATTTCTGAAATTTCCCGTTCTTTAAAGGCACTGGCCCGTGAGATCAATGCACCGGTAATTGCCCTGTCACAGCTCAGCCGTGCCTGTGAGACAAGGCCAGATCATCGTCCGATGCTGTCGGATCTTCGAGAATCCGGGGCCATCGAGCAGGATGCGGACGTGGTAATGTTCCTTTACCGTGATGATTATTATAATAAGGATACGGACAAGAAGAATATTTCCGAAGTGATTATTGCCAAGCAGCGTAATGGTCCGATTGGTACCGTAGAACTTGTATGGCTGCCGAATTACACGAAGTTTGCCAATAAAGAAAAGTAAACACATGCATTCTTTCGCATTAAAAAAGAGAATCAGACAGATAGAGACCTTTTATTCCTTTCAATCCATGGATAAAAGGTCTTTTTTGTCAGAACTGGCAAAAATGTTTGGAGGGGGAAAATTTGCTTAATGCGTGAACTTTGCTATAATGGAATCAACAGGCATCCAACTGCAATTTCTACACCAGATAAGGAGACGAGATGAGAGGAAATTGATGGAGGTAGCCAATGGCAGAGACGAGATATATCATATCGGATGCGGCCAGAATGATCAATGTAGAACCCCATGTCCTGAGGTATTGGGAAGAAGAACTGGCCATTCAAATTCCGAGAAATGAACTTGGACACAGATATTATACGGATAAGGAAATACAGCTTTTTGAAAATATTCGCGATCTGAAAGAGAAAGGCTTTCAGCTGAAGGCTATTCGGCTGATTATTTCTACATTGAATGAAGATGCTCCCTTTGGTAAGACAGGGAGTGAGGACGAGCATATGACAGAAGAAGAGCTGGCAGCGGCAAATGCAGGGCAGCTTGCTGAAGATTGCGAAAAAGAACCAATGGCGCCGCCAAAACAGATGGTACCGGAGGAAAAGAAGGATGAAGGAAAAAATGAAAAGAAGCCGCAGCAGACAGACCGGATGCCGGCGGTATCGGATAAGGATAGGCCTGAAGCAGCAGGAGAAAAGGGTATAAAAAGAGTTTCTCCGGCAGATAAAATGAAACATTTTAAATACATTATGGACGGGATTGTAACAGAAGCACTGGTGAAAAATAATGAGCGTCTTGAAGACGTGATGGCATCCCAGGTGACAGATATTGTGATGCAGGAAATCGGTAAGATGGAAGAACGTCAGGAAAGACAGTCAGAACGGTATTATAAGCTCCTTGATGAAGCAATTCGCGGACGACAAAGAAACAGTCAGGAAGTGGCGGCGGCCAAAGTACCGTCTTATAGCGCGGCGAAACTGCCAAGACGCAGAAAAAGACTATTTAAAAGAAAGTTCAAATATTAAATACATAGAGCTGCAGCGTTGCTATCTAAATAGCCGCTGCAGCTCTATGTATACCTGAATGATTATGCAGGATTAGTTGTTAGCTGCAAGAAATTCGTTAATCTTGTCAACTAATTCCTGTGGATTAATGCCATGAACGAAAGCTGCTTCTTCAATTGTCTCACCCTGAGAAGAAGGACAGCCAAGACAGTGCATGCCAATACCTAAAAGAATAGGTGCTACATTGGCATCAATGCGGAGAAGATCTCCGATTAAAGTATCTTTAGTTACTACAGCTGCTGCCATAATATCACTCCTTTCGTATTGTGCGAAAAACGCATCTTCTCGTATTATAATATACTTTATTTAATTTTGCAACCAAACTTCATTTGAAATTTTTGACGCTGTCTGTAAATGTGAATTTTTTCTCAATAAATAATGAATTTTCTTTATTTATACAAGATTGCCCTTGTATTCGACGCCAATTTGTTATAGAATAGAGTCGTACGAAAATTAATATTTATCATTATTAGGAGGTATACTATTATGGCATACGTTATTTCAGACGCTTGTGTTTCTTGTGGTACATGTGCTGGTGAATGTCCAGTTGGCGCAATCAGCGAAGGTGATGGCAAATACGTTATCGACGCTAATGCATGCTTAGACTGTGGTTCTTGCGCAGGCGCTTGCCCTACAGAAGCTATTTCTCAGGAATAATCCTGTTGGCCGGTATATCCGGTTTATTATGAAACATGAGGAAAAGGTTACTATAGCAATATAGTAACCTTTTTTATTTGTTTTATACATGTGCGATGAACTTTTGCTAATATATAGGATTCACGCAATAAGTTTTTTGCCGCATGGGTTATAAACTGCGAAGAATCTGCAAAGCATTCTCGCGGATAATAGTTTCATAATGTTCATCAAAATAATACAATGTATTGGCATTTGCTTTCTGAACAGAACCGAACTCTGAAGCAAGCTGACAGATGCCCCCAAAGATGGTGCGTGGGATTCCTTCGCTGGAGAGAACAAGATAGTAATGACTATTTACCGGGTTCTTATACAGTGTATTGCCGCAGTCGAAATTCTCAGGAAGCTGTTCGCTCAGACGGGAGACGTCATTCAGAGAATTGAATTCATAAATACGTAAAATAATCTGCTGGGAATCTGCATTCGCTTCCGTATCAGGGGTGTTGGAATCATCCTGAATATCTGAGTCGGCCGTATTGTCTGTACTGCGCATTTCAGCTGTCTTTGCCAGGATATCATTGCTGAGGCGCTTAAAGATGTCAAGAATCTCGTCTGTACCGCTGTAAATGATCTCATCCGAATCAGACACCTCATCCGAATCATCTGAGGATGGTGTGAATCTGGAGAAACGGGTATCCAGTTCTTCTGGATCATCCACCTTTGTGACGATCAACATAATACATTCATTGGAAATAGGGACAGCTTCTATGATTAAAGGGATGTTCTCTGCTTCAAAACCGAGTTCATCAGATGCCTGAACCATCATTTCACGAAAAAGTGCTTTGGCTTTCTCGGAACCATAGGCAAGTTCACTGAGCTTGAGTTCGCGTTCAGCCAGATCGCTGCGTGTCAGTGTACATCGTATCTGGTTCTCACTGATGCGTTCTAATTTCATGTTATCACTCCTTTCCATGCAAAATAAAACCATAAACCATATGAAGTTTTTTCTGCAAGTATCTTCATTATAGCCATTATTTAATTGGCTGTAAAGAGGAAATAACGTTGGATTTTAACCCGGAGAAAGCAGCCGTGTCGAAGGTATTGACATGTTGTCAATGGGGGATGTTTTCTGCGGACTGATGATGATTGATGGATGTATTTGGTACTGTTATCATTATTATATGTCTGATGGAGAGTATCATTACAAGGATGCAGGTGCCAATATAACATATCACATAGCGCGCGGCATGAAATGGAGAACAGAAGACATTTTTACGGAATCTTTCCGCAAAAGTGGAGGATGATGGATGAAAGCAACCGTTTTTTGTGCAAAAATGGAAGAAAATACCGCTTTTAGTGTTTTTTAAGGGTGGAAATGTTGATGGATTGGGTACTATGTAGTATAATCAGAAGATAAGTATATGGAAATTGTATGGAGTCGTTTTTGGGAAGCCAGCTCTGTACAGCTACACAATGTGAATAGGAGACTGTTTGGATGGAAGTAATTACAGATGATATGACAGGGTACAGGCTCCGAAGGAGAGCGATTGTATTCTGGATAATCTCAGGAGTACTGATCATCGTCACTGTCGGAAGTATACTGTTTTATAGAAATCCATGGCTCGTGCACAGAATGGATGCCGATCAGGCAACAGCAGAGGTGTTGGAAGAGATTGCAGAGAGCACATCACCTTATGTGAAGATTGAAGGCATTGAGCTTACTTTTACGGGTTACTATAAGGTGAATGGGAATGGGACGGTATGTTCTTATTGCTATATGGGATCAATCGGGAATCATTATGTACTCACGGATATACCTGCGAAGGATAAAGGTGCATTGGCTGAGGACAGTACACTGGAGGAGAAGGTTTTGAAGAACTATACACTGACAGGTCAGCTTGTGAAGAAGGATGAAATTACCGCACGATTGGCAGAAGAAGAGAACATGGATCTTAGTGAATATAAAGCCTATTATCATATGGCGGATATTGAGATCCATGATTATGACAGTGATCAGGAAAGAATGCGTATCTATCAGATGATGTATCTGATAATGGCGGTCGGCGTAGCCGCTGCCGGTGCGATTTTATGGTCAGAATCTAGGCTGAGTATGCAGTCAACGAAAGACAACAGTTGACAGATGCTCCGGCTGCAAAGGAGGAACCAATGAAGAAAGTATTACCGATTGTAATTGTGATGCTGCTTATTATAGGTGTAGGCGGCGGAGTGGCGTGGAGTCTGCTTGCAGGCAGGTACAAACCGACAGAAGAGGTGCTTGACTATGCTTCTGAGATGGGCCTTGCTGAGAACGAATATGCTGTTACGCTGAATCATGAAGTACTAAAGGAAGACAAAGCAGCAGCAATTGACGGCAGAGTTTATTTAAGCATGGCTTTGGTGACAGAAAGCATTAATACCCGTTTTTACTGGGATGACAACGAAAAGCTGTTTTTATTTACGACACCGACAGAAGTGATGAAGGTGACACCGGATCAGCAGAGTTATACAGTGAAGACCTGGGATGGCAGCAGCGATGCTGATGAAGGTTACATGATTGTGCGGACTTACAATGGCAGTTATTATGTTGCGGCTGAATTTGTGAAAGCACACACTCAGATGGATTATGCAGAATATACAGAACCAAACCGCGTTGTGATGAACACAAAATGGGAAGAGCAGCAGACGGTGACGCTGAAGAAGGACACAGCGGTTCGCTATAAAGGCGGTGTGAAGAGTGAAGTGCTCAGGCAGGCCAATAAGGGGGAGAAGATGGTACTGCTCGAGGCTTACGATGACTGGAGCAATGTGGTGACAGAAGATGGATTTGTAGGATGGGTGTCCAACAAGGCACTGCAGGAGACCCAGATAGAGACGCCTGAGGCACCGGCTTTTGAGGCACCGGAATATACCAGCATCCACAAAGATTACAAGATCAATCTTGGATGGCATCAAGTGATGAGTACAGCGGCCAACAGCAGTTTGTCAAGCGTGCTGAGTTCTGCATCAGGCATCAATACATTGTCACCTACATGGTTCTCGTTTGCAGATACAGAGGGCTCTGTGACATCGATTGCTTCCAAAGATTATGTGGATACCTGTCATGCGAAGGACATTGAAGTGTGGGCATTGTTCTCCAATGAGTTTCCTTCAGATGACGGGTCACGATATTTTGATTCTGAGAAGACCGATCAGGTTTTGGCTTATACATCCAAACGTGAGAAAGTGATCAGCGAAGTGATTAGTTATGTGACAAAGTACGGTATTGATGGCATTAATATTGATTTTGAGTTGATATCACAGGAAGGCGCGGATGATTATATTGAGTTCATCAGAGAATTGTCTATCGCCTGCCGTGCGAACAATATCATCTTGTCGGTAGATAATTATGTGCCGGAGTACACCTATTATTATAACCGCAGGGAACAGGGGATTGTGGCAGATTATGTAGTGATCATGGGATATGATGAGACACCTGCAGGTTCAGATACACCGGGGCCTGTCGCTTCTCTGAACTTTGTTCGCAAGGGTATCACAGATACGTTGAATGTTGTGGACAAGTCGAAGGTGATCAATGGTATTCCGTTCTATACCAGAGTCTGGTGTACAACTGCCGATGGAAATGTCAGTTCCTTTGCATGCGGAATGGCGGAGGCTTTGGGGTATTTGACGGATCATAATGTGATACCGCAGTTTGTGGAGGATATGGGTCTGAATTACGGCAGTTATACCTCTGAGAAGGATGGCAACTTCTACGAAATCTGGCTTCAGGATGCTACAGCCGTAGAAGAAGAGATGAAGATGATCAAGGAGTTTGATCTGGCGGGTGTTGCAGAGTGGAAGATCGGCTTCGAGAGCGGATCAGAAATCTGGGATACAATACAGTCTTATCTTCAGTAAATGTTTTGGACACGGCATGAGGAGTGCGGGTGTCCGGCTAATGGGATAACAGGAATCCTGTTTGCATATATTGTCTTTAAAGAGATGATAGATGCAGGCAGGGTTCTTTTTTTATGAAACGAGTGCTGACAGGCATATTGTGGTGTCTGGCGATCGGAATGGTTTACAGTGTTCTGATCCGTCAAAGTGGTCAGGGAGAACGGATGGAGGGGATAAGTACTGTTTTTTATCATAGGATAAAGCCGACAATGGAAAACTCCTCCTTTGTTGTCATTGACAGTGGACATGGGTTTTTTGATGCCGGCAAAATTGGTGTCGGTGGTACACAGGAAAAGAAAATTAATCTGGTGATTGCACAAAAACTGAGGGATATGCTGGAGCTTCAGGGGATTCATGTACGGATGACACGGGAGAATGATGAAGTTTTATATGATGGTGAACCGCCTGAAGACAAAAAAGAGGATATGAGAAAGAGAGTGGCACTGATGAATGAACAGGGGTGCCTGCTGGCTGTCAGTATTCATCAAAACAGTTTCACAGAGGAAAAGTATAAGGGGGCCCAGGTCTTTTATTATAAACCCTCAGAGGAAAGCCACAGGCTTGCATCGGCGATCCAGCAATCTTTGATAGAATTTCAGAATTCGGAGAATACAAGACAGGAAAAAGCCAATGAAGACTATTATATTCTGAGAAAAGAAAGGGTGCCGACGGTGATCTGTGAATGCGGATTTTTAAGTAATCCGGAAGAGGAAGTTCTACTTTGTACGGAGGCGTATCAGGAAAAAACTGCATGGGCAATTTCTGTCGGTATTCTTCGGTATTTGAATGAAAAACAGGTACCAAGTGAAAATCATTAGAAAAGAATAAAAAAATTGGCAGCCTTTCGGCTGCCTGTAAGGGGAAGGTATATATTTAAAAAAGGGATTAAGAAATTGTCTTTTGCTATGTTTGTATTTTATCATAGGTGATATGTATAAGTGTTGCCAAAGATCAAAAAAATATTCCTTTAATTTTGCACAAAGTGACGACATAATTCTTGTGCAATGTCACGATTGACATATGAAAGTACATATTTTGCGAGTTGTTTGGACATAATGCTCATAAACATACAGCAGCAGGTAAATAGGAATTCGATGGCTATGTCTGTAAATCAGACTCGAATTTTGTACTGAGACCTGCAGGCGAGTTTTGAGAGACAGAAAGGTGATTAGAACATGAAAAATGTAAAACAATGTGCAAAATGGATTCTGGTATGTTTAATGGCGGTTTTGATGACAGGTGTTGTATCAGCGGCGGAAACAGCCGGAAAAGGAGAGATTTCTTCTTTTAATAATTACGGAGAAAATGGAAAGTACACATCGATTGGCAAATATGAGGTGGCCTATGGTTCAGCCATTACAGATGTGACGCAGAAACTGCCATCGACACTGACAGCAACGATGACAACGGGTGAGGAAGTGGAAGTCCCTGTTACATGGGTATGTGTTAGTGATAATCTTGGGGGCAATTCTTATATACCAAAGCATGAAGATGCTTCGGCAGTGTATACTTTTGAGGCACAGTTGGGGGATGGCTATAAGATGGCCGGCAATCTTCCGGATGATTATGTGATGCCTTTTGCAACTGTCAGTTACACAGAGGGTGCACAGGAGCTGAACAGTCAGGCACCCGAAATAGATACAGAGATGGATCAGGCAATGGATGCGGCCGCAGGAATGTCGGTATGGACCTGGATCATCTGGATTATTGTCATCGTGATCATCGTTGTTGTCCTCTGGTGGCTTTTTGCAGGCAGCAAAAACAGCAAAGAGAAGTAGCAGTCATTTGAGTATTAAAAAATGAAAACAGGATTCAAAATGAGATCTTCAAAGACCGGCATATCGGTATATTCTCATTTGAATCCTGTTTTGAAATTTTAGAGGTAGATTTTTAACCTGCGGGAGTGCGTGGATAGAAGAATCCTAGCTTTCCCATGGACGGATACGGTAAGTGACGCCGAGTTGATCACAGATAGCCTGACACTGCGCCTCTTCTTCTTTACTGAGGGTTGTGTCAACTGTTGTCATCACAACGTGAGGAACATACCGGGTGCATTCTTTGGCGAAATCCAGCATGGCCTGGAAAGACTGATCACCGAAACGGCTGCGGACCAGTTCGTGGTAACGGTCTGCATTAGGAGTATTTAAGCTGATGGAAACGGTGTCGATCAGCCCTTTAAAATCCGGTGCAATGTCTCTGCAGTTGACAAGGTTGCCGAGTCCGTTGGTGTTGATACGGATTGGTTTATGGTAGGTTTCCTTAAAGTATCGGGCAACTTGGAGCAGAATATCGATGCGTTCTGTCGGTTCGCCGAAGCCGCAGAAGACCAGTTCATCAAAGGCATCAACGTTGAAATTAGCGAAATCGGCGATAATTTCTTCGTATTCCGGTTCACGTGTCAGCCACAGGGAATCGGATTCGCCCACATGATCCATGGTCTGCCTCAGACAGAAGGTGCAGGAACAGGGACATTTGTTGGTCAGATTGACGTAAAGATTATTGTGAACTTTATAAAGAATCGTCATAGTAAAAACTCCTTTGTATCAATTTAGTCGTATTTTAATGTGTGCAGCACTTCTTCAAAACATACACCATCTGTCAGCGGTATGTCAAGTTCAATGGAACGCTGGATGCATTTTTTAATAAAGTTGGAGGCCTTCTTGACAGAACGGTCGAATGGGACGCCATTGACGGCATCTGCTGCAATGATGGCAGTGAAAATATCACCGGTGCCTGAACGGGAGGTACCGATGCGGTGTGTTCTCAGAACACGGGAAGATTTGCCGGCTTCATGGCAGAAGTTGGCAACATACTGACCCTGCGTGATGCCGGTGATAACAATCTTTGAAGGACCGGCCTTGGAAAGCTTCTCGGCCATAGCCTCGATTTCTGAGAGATGCCACTTCTTGTCTTCGTACAGGGTGTCTGTCAGAATGCAGGCCTCTGTCATATTTGGAGTCAGAATATCTGCATAGTGGACCAGATCCTTCATATGGTCACACATCTCTCTGGTGTAGGTTGGATAAGGTCTGCCGTAATCGCCCATAACGGGGTCAATGATCACCAGGTTGTCCGGACGTTTGAAATCCCGGATAAAATTCGATACAATAGCGATCTGTCTGGCAGAGCCGAGGAATCCGGTGCAGATACCGGAAAAGGACAGATCAAGCTTCTTCCATTCGTCGATGCTTGGCTGCATATGGTCTGTATAGTCTTGATAGTAGAAGCTCTCAAAGCCTGTATGATTGGAAAAAATGGCTGTGGGAAGTGCACAGCATTGAACACGAAGCATGGAGATGACAGGAAGAGCCACTGCAATAGAGCAGCGGCCAAATCCTGTCATGTCATTGATTAATGCAATTTTCTTCTGATGATTATGATAATCTGACATATTCAGTTCCTTTCATGAAACAAAATTCAAGTCATCATGTGCAAGAACAGATGAGTTAACTGCCTTTCATATGATGGCATATTCGTCAGCGCTGGGTAAGGCGCTGGATATATTTTGGAAGATGTGCGGCCTGCAGTGCGGAACCGATCACATAGAAGAGAAGGATGCCGATGATACCTTCCATGACAAGTCCCGGAATCTGTGTAGCACCTGTATAGATACTGCCGTAAAGAATAGAACCGCCGATGAAATAACCGATCACCATGATCACGATACCGACAACGCCGGCGATGGCTGTACGGATCTTAAACATATTGGCGGTGAGTCCTGTGCGGTTGGCAATGTAACCGATCACAAAGCCCATGATACCTTTGATGATCAGTGTTGGGATGATCCACTGGGCATAACCGGTCAGCAGATCAGAAAGTGCAGAGCCGATGCCGCCGGCCAGAAGACCTGTCACAGGGCCGAAGAAGACGCCTGAGATGAGAATGAAACAGTTGCCGAGGTGGGCGTAACCCAATGGAATCGGGAACTGTAAAAACATTGTTGAAAGACACACTAGAGCGATGGCCAGTGCATTGATGCTGATTGTTCTGGAATTTAACTTGTTCATAACCGAAAACCTCTCTTCTGTATTAACATTACTTGATATCATACTGTGAATGTGACGTTTTTGAAATGGCCAGTTTTATATTATTTCATATGGTCAGATGCCTTTGATGAAGGTGGGTATATCACTGGGCAGCGAGAGTGGCACAAAGCGGCAGAATATGGTATACTATGTGAAAATATCAATGTTTTGACAATACAGGATAACATAAGGAACAGAGGTGACATTTTGAAATTTATACATACGGCAGATATCCATCTGGGAGCAGCTCCGGACAGCGGTATGCCCTGGGCAGCAGACAGAGGAAGTGAACTATGGGAGACTTTTTACCGGCTTTTGGATAAAGCAGAAAAATCTGATGTGGAGCTATTATTGATCGCAGGGGACCTTTTTCACAGGCAGCCGCTGAAGAGGGAACTCAAAGAATTGAATTATCGTTTTTCACAATTAACCCACACAAGGATCGTGATAGTGGCAGGCAACCATGATTACATTGGCACGCAGTCTTTTTATAAGGATTTTGAGTGGGCGGACAATGTTGTCTTTTTCAGAAAAAATCATATATCTTATGTGTATATTGCTTCGTTGAATTTAGTTGTTTACGGCATGAGTTACGACAGGCAGGAGATTACAGAGGCGATGTATGACCAGCTTAGACCGATGCGCAGATTGAAGGACGGCAGGCCTCTTCCGGAAGGCTGCAGGCATATCCTTCTGGCCCATGGCGGTGACAGCCGTCATATTCCGATCAATCAGGATAAACTCAGACAGGCAGGGTTTGATTATGTGGCGCTGGGCCATATCCACAAACCATGGATAGATGATAGGAGCCCAATGGCTTATGCTGGTGCGCTGGAACCCATTGACCGCAATGATGAAGGCATCCATGGTTATATACAGGGAATATTGAGTGACAAAGAGACAAAGATTGAATTTGTTCCTTTTGCGGAAAGGTCCTATATTACATTGAATGCGGAAGTGACACCGGATATGACCATGCGTCAGCTGGCAGAGTCAGTAAAGGGGCTGCTGGGACAGTGCGGCCGGCAGAATATGTTTCAGATTGTGATAGAGGGGTTCAGAAATGTGGATTTTGAACTGGATGAGGGAATGCTGATGCGGCTGGGACGGGTATTATCCGTCCGTGATCATTCGGTTCCGGATTTTGATTTCCAGCACTTATACGAAGAAAATCAGAATAATATTATCGGAATGTATATCCGGCAGATTTCAGAGATGGATATCAGTGATGAACTGAAGGCGAAGGCATTAGGCTATGGGATGAAAGCATTGTTGGAGACACGATGAGATACATCATGATATAGACTGAATGAAATAGAGAATCAGGAGGCAGAAAAGTGATTATAAAACAACTGAATCTGGACCATTTCGGAAAGTTCCATGATCGGGAGATTCATCTGGAGAAGGGGATCAATATTGTTTATGGTGCCAATGAATCCGGTAAATCCACGGTACATTCATTTATACAGTGCATGCTTTTTGGAACAGAGCGCCTGAGAGGGCGCGGAGCCGGTAAGGATATTTACACAAAATATCAGCCCTGGGATGGCGGCGGAAGCTACGAAGGCAGGATGCGTCTGACTTGTCAGGATCAAAACTGGCGTTTGATGAGGAATTTTCACAAGGATGACAGTCATCTGACGGTGATTGACGAAACGGGCGGGCGTGAGATCCCATGCAGGGAGGATGATATTTCATCATTGATAGACGGAATGACCCTGTCAAATTATCGCAATTCTATTAGTTCCGGTCAGCTGTCACTGCAGCCGGATGGTCAGTTTACTACGGGAATGCAGTCCTATATGGCCAATATGGCCATGGGAGCGACTGATAATGTGGATGTGGGTAAAGCACTGAATTATTTGAAGGAGGAGCGCAAAAAGGCAGCATCAAAGTTTTCTCATCAGGAATATGAGGATTGTGTGAAGGAAGCAGAAAATCTCCGAAGGGAATTAGAAGGCCGGATGGCATTGATGTCACAGCAGAAAGCTCTTGAAAGGGAGCGGGAGAATATACTGGAGCGCATCCGGCAGCTTGAGTGTGATGTGGATGATGCCATGAAGCAGGATCGGCAGGAGCGAATGAAGGCAATCCGGCTTATTCAGGAGAATAATGATGTGGCCGCTATGTATAAGGCAAAAAAAGCCGAGCTTCGTGAAATGGAGAATCAGACAGGTAGCCAGAAATATCAGCAGCATTTAAATGATGTGATGGAAGACTATGAAGTGCGTCAGAATAAGCTGGAAGATGATCGATCAAGATACAGTGAACTGGAAGAGCAAAATGAGGGAAACGGCATACGGAATCTGGCACTTATTTTTCCGGTAGCTGCAGTAGCTGTGCTTGTCTGGCTGGCAGGCGGCCTGGTTGGATTGAAAGGGATCGCACATATTGCAGCGGCGGTTCTTTTGACGGTTCTGGCAGCTGGCTTTGCGTTTATGCTGATCAGGACATCAGGAAAGAAGAAAGAACGCATAGAACAGCTTGAAGCAGAGATAGAGGAGCTTGAATCCCGGCAGCAGGCGATACTTGAAAAGTACCAGATTGATGATATTGCTCAGTTGAAGGAAAGAGGGCAGGATCAGAGAAGCCGGCAGGAAGTCGTTGTGAGACTCAGAAAAGAACTGGAAAATCTGCGAAGACGTTATGATCAGCTGCAGGAGCCGCTGAAGCCTTATATAGAGAAGTATGGGGAAAGTGTGACACTGGAATCTTCAGCCGGTCAGAAACAGAAACAGACTATCCAGCAGCTGCGAAAGCAGGCCTCTGATCTGCTTAGACAGTCAGAACAGCTGAACTGGCAGATGGAGCAGCTGGATGAAAAACAGAGCAGTCTTGAAAAGCTTGAGACAAAGATCAGTGAACTAAAAGAACAGAAGAAAAACAGTGAGGAAGAGATTAAAGCGATTGAGCTCAGTCAGAAGACCATACAGGATATCACCGCCAGAATTCATGGTTCCTTCGGCACACAGCTGGCAGATTATATTTCACAGCTTTTTTCTTATATTACAGATGGTGCCCATAAGAAATTGAATATTGATGAGAAGTTTCAGGTAACGGTAGATGATGACAGACAGCTTCTGCTGCCTCAGCAATTATCGGCGGGTACAGTGGATCAGATTTATTTTTCTGTGAGGATGGCAGTCAGCCAGATGATTTTTAGTGAGCCGATGCCGCTGATCCTGGATGACAGTTTTGCCCTGTATGATGATGAGCGTTTGAAGAATACATTGAGATGGCTGGCAGAGCAGAAAGCTTTTAGTCAGATTCTCATATTTACATGTCATCACAGAGAAGCAGAGATGCTGCAAAGTTTAAATTGTGATTATCATTATGTTGAACTGTAAATGAGGGCGAAACTTCAAGTATACTGAAAAAATGCCGCCAATGAACGATTCAATGCAGGCACATTCGCACTGCATATGAATTCGTTCATTGGCGGCATTTTTCAGAAGGCTGTGGGTTTCGCTTCTTTGTTATATCACTGCCTGCATTGCGCAGATTTTATTTGTGGTATTTACGGTAGTAAGTCAGTGCGTTCTGGATCTTCGCGTTTGGATCGAGCAGTTCGCTGATGGAGTGATCGTAGTTCAGTTTGTCGATCATGAGTGCGATGTATTTGCTCAGGTCTACGTTAATGTAATATGGACGGGATAATAAGTCCGGTGTCTGATAAATAACGTTGGTTGTCAGAACTTTGGAGATAAGACCCTGTTCATAATATTCATCGAACTGTTTCAGACCGTTTGTAAACAGACCAAATGTTGCGGCAACAAAGACACGGTTTGCTTTACGCTTCTTCAGTTCTTTGGCAACATCCAGCATGCTTTCGCCGGAGGAGATCATATCATCCACGATGAATACGTCTTTGCCTTCAACGGATGAGCCAAGAAATTCGTGAGCAACGATCGGATTGCGGCCATTGACAACTCTGGAATAGTCTCTTCTCTTGTAGAACATACCCATATCAAGACCGAGAACGTTGGAATAGTAAACTGCACGTCCCATAGCACCTTCATCCGGGCTGATGATCATCATATGCTCGCTGTCCACCTGAAGGTCAGGTACGTTGTTGAACAGTGCTTTGATAAACTGATAAGTTGGCTGGATGCTGTCAAAACCACTGTTAGGAATTGCATTCTGTACACGTGGATCATGTGCATCAAAAGTAATAATATTTTCAACACCGAGAGCGTGAAGTTCCTGAAGCGCAACTGCACAGTCCAGAGATTCACGGGATGTACGTTTGTGCTGGCGGCTCTCATAAAGAAATGGCATGATGACATTGATACGGCGCGCTTTGCCTGCTGCTGCTGTAATAATACGTTTTAAATCGGAATAATGATCGTCTGGTGACATCTTATTCATATGTCCGCAAAGGGAATATTCGATTGAATAGTTCGTTACGTCAACGAGTAAGTATAAATCCTTACCGCGGATAGAATCAAGGATGGTACCCTTCGCTTCGCCGGAACCGAAACGGGAGCATTTTGTATTCACGATATAAGAATCTTTGATTTTGTCATCCTGGTGAAGAACATCTTCACGTTCTTTTCTCCAGTCAACGATGTATTCGTTGACCATTTTGCCAAGTTCACTGCAGCTCTGAAGCGGGATAATACCTAAATCACCTACTGGAATTGAGTTTCTAAACTCTTCAATGTTCTGAGCCATAATATACCTCCATCATGTGTTAACTTAATCAAACAAAAATCGACATTGTCGTCCACTTTATTTATAACGTATCCGTCATAGGATGTCAAGGCGTCTTAGTCGGAAATTGCCTTTTTAATTCGGATATCGTCACCCAGGATCAGCATAATCTCATAATTGCTGATCAGTCTGGAAAATATTCTTTCACTATATTCGTTCTGTAATTCATCCAGAGATAAATTGGTAGAAATAATCGTGGATTTCCTGGCAAGAAGCCGTTCGTTGATACACAGAAAAAGCTGTGAAGTAACAAAGGCATTGTTCAGTTCAGTTCCAAGATCATCGATGATCAGCAAATCACAGTCAAGGATATAATGAAACATATTCTCATCGCTGTCATCCATATCATCATTCCCGAAGGTATTGTTCTGAAGGATATCTACCAGATGGAAGGCGGTGAGATAAATAACAGTGTGGGATGTGTTGAGCAGTTCACGGGCAACGCAATTGGTCAAAAATGTCTTGCCGACACCTGTGTCTCCATAAAAAAGAAGATTGCGGGCCTGTTCATCAAAATGGTCAATAAAATCATGGCAGGTATTTAAAACTGCCTGCATATTCTCACGGGGACTGATACCGAGATTGCGGTTTTTGGCGTCAGAATAATAGCGGATATCGAAGGTATCAAAATTCTCGCGTTCAAGAACTTCATGAATATTGGATTGACGGTAAAGCAGATCGACCATAGCCTGTTTGAAGCAGTGACACTTTTCGTCGCCGATGAAGCCGGTGTCATGACAGTCCGGGCAGGTATAGGTTAATGCCAGGTAGTCGGACGGATAACCGGCCCGGGTCATGAGAATCCTCTGCTGATGCTGAAGTGTCTGAATCTGCTGCAGCATATCCTGCAGCTGGACGGCCTGTCCAAGAACCGCGGCACGTGCTCTGTCAGCGTAAAGGGCGGCAATCTGATCTTCAAGGTTACGATAAGCGGGAAGCTTATTGCAGAGCTCTTCATAGCGCAGCGTCTGCTGATGGCGGTGTTCCATCTGGCGGAGATCATATTGACGCATGATGGCCTGATATTGAGAATTCTTTAAGTTCATATTGATGTCTCCTTTTATTTATCGGTGGAACCGTTTTGGATCTTCGCAGCCAGTTTCTTCTCAAGAGCAGCATAATCGTAGCTGCGCTGATTGAAGTTATGAAACTTGTTGGAAGATGGGCGGGACTGCTTGACAGTCATCGGCCGTTTGACAGGGGAAGAGGCCTTCTGGGCGCTGCGCGCTTTGTCAGCAGCCAGTACTTCGGTCATTGTATAGGCACCCAGGGATTTCCAGTTGCTGAGGATCTTATCGGTGTATTCAAAACTTGGTGTATGGACGGCCATCATGGTTCGGCGGCAGGCCTCAAGGATAAGATCGATACTGAAACCGTAAGTGCGTGTCCACTTATTGATATATTCCGCTTCTCCGGCGGCAGGCATGCGCCCGCCAAGACCAAAGGCTTTCAAAACTGCAAAGCAGGCTTTCTGATGGGTCTCGCTCTGAGCACGTGCTTCATCCGCTGTGGTGATATGCAGATCTGCCCAGGATAAAGCGACTTTCTCTATGTAGCGCATATGGGTATGGCCGTTGGATACACAATATTCAAAAAGATATTCTATGAGATCTCTGGAGAAACCGAGTTCATCGTAGAAATAATAGATCGTATTCAGATCCGTGGGACTCAGCGGACGGCCAAGATACTGCTGAATGATAAAAATCAGCTGGGCACCATCATCACTCTCGGAAAAGTGATGGAGTTCCTGGGCAGAATGGGGCTGTCGGTTGTCTGAAGCAGGAGTGGCTGTCGTTAAATTGCTGTTCTGACTGCTGCCGGACTGATGAGAGACAGCTGGTACAGCGATATGCTCAGAATTAACTGCAGAGGAAGATGCCCGGGAGTCTGATGGGGGGATGGAATTGAGGCAGATACTGGCAATGCTGCCGTCACGGTCAAAGGAAAGAAGCAGAAGGCCTTCTGATTCCCAGTACTTCAGTGCACGGGTCACATCATTCTCTGTCATAAAAAATATATCAGCGATACCGCTTAAAGAGAGGGCATGATCCGGCTGTGAAAGCCAGCGCAGGAGATAAAGATAAATTTTCAGAAATTCTCCATTGGCCCGCGGCAGATAGTGATCAAAAAAAGCATTCGGTATGATGGTAGCGTCATCGGAATAACTTGCAGATAATGTAATAGGTTTCGGCATAAACCCACCTCCGGGGAAGTAATATTAATTATGAATAGTATAACATAAAGCGTAAAATTTGAAAATAGAGGGACTTTGTGAAGCAATGTGGATAGTTTTGTGGAGAAAATTGTGGATAAAGTGGATAACTGGTGGATAGTCTCCTGAAGTTTTATTTTTGAAATGTCGAAAAAGCCCGTAAAATGCGGTGTTTAGGCGAAAAATAAATAAAGGTTTGGGGACAATTATGTAAACAAAAATATCCACCGGAGTTATCAAGGATTTTTGTTGATAAATCGGTGGATATTGTGGATAACTTTATTTAATGAGCGCTTCTCCTACTAAAACAACGTCTCCGGCTCCCATAGTTATCAACAGGTCGCCGTTGATACATTTTTCACGCAAAAATTTTTCAATCTCTTCAAAGGATGGAAAATAGTAGGCTTCTTTGCCTTTTTCAAGGAGAAGCTTCTGGATATCCTTTGAATGGATGTCACCCGGATCAGTTTCACGGGCAGCATAGATATCTGCCAGAACAATTTTATCAGCCAATGAAAGAGCATCAGCAAATTCGTGGAAGAAAGCCTTGGTACGTGTGTAAGTATGCGGCTGGAAGACACACCAGATCTGGCGATGCGGATACTTCTGTGCCGCAGTCAGTGTGGCTTTGATCTCTGTGGGATGATGTGCATAGTCATCAATGACAGTGACGCCGTTGAATTGTCCTTTATATTCAAAACGGCGGTCAGTTCCTTCGAAAGCCATGAGTCCTTTTTTGATGATATCCATAGGGATATGTAATTCTCTTGCGGCGGCAATGGCAGCCAGGGCATTGGATACATTGTGAATACCGGCAACATTCAGCTGGATGTGGTCGATCTTCTCACCGTAAGCTATCAGGTCAAAACTGCCTTTGGCAAATTCGTCGAAAGCAATATTCTCAGCAGTGTAATCACATGCCGGTTTCAGACCATAAGTGATGATGTGGCATGGCAGACCTTCAGTAATCTCAGTGACGTTGTTGATTTCACCGTTGATAATGAGGATACCCTTCTCATCCAGTTTTTCTGCAAACTTCCTGAAGGAATGACGGATGTCATTGATATCTTTAAAGAAATCCAGATGGTCTTCTTCTATATTAAGGATGATCTCAAGACTTGGATTGAACTTCAGGAAGCTGTTGGTATATTCGCAGGCTTCTGTAATGAAATTGTCGGAATGACCCACGCGGATATTGCCGTGGATTGCTTTCAGAATACCGCCGACACTAATAGTGGGGTCTGTATCAGCAGCCAGAAGAATATGAGACAGCATAGAGGTTGTTGTCGTCTTGCCGTGGGTACCGGAAACGGCGATGGCGTTGGCATAATTGGTCATAATCTGGCCAAGCAGGTCGGCGCGGTCCATCATCGGGATACCGGCTGCTTTGGCAGCGGCAAATTCAGGGTTATCAGGATGGATCGCAGCGGTATAAACAACCACATCGATATCAGGTGTGATATTCTCGGCACGCTGGCCATAGGTAATTTGGATACCAAGAGATTCCAGGTGATCTGTAATGGCAGATTCATGGGCATCGGAGCCGACAACAGTAAAGCCTTTGGCATGCAGAATTTCTGCAAGACCGCTCATGCTGATGCCGCCGATTCCCATAAAGTGAATTTTGATTGGTTTATTGAAATTGATTTGATACATCAGAATCCTTCCTATCTATAAAATAATATTGTTAAAGGGTGTGTAACGGCCGAAAATAGACGTCAATTTACGGGGCGTTTATATCTGTGCAGTTACCTATTGCTATTATAACCGCATTTAATGAAAAATCAAATGAAAATTATGAAAATGTAAATTATGTATTGTATACAAAAAAACTATGTAAAAATTGTTGGAAATTGTCAGAAAAAGGTTGCCTAAAAGCAACTGATGCTATGAGGATTGCATATATTTTCTTTTTTTGTCGTAAATAAATTAGTAAATACTGTTCACTTTTTATATAAATAGTGGTATAATAAGTTCACAAATAACAACAGAGGTGATAGCGTGATTAAGAAAGAAATGATAGCCATGCTTCTTGCCGGAGGGCAGGGCAGCAGACTGGGTGTCCTGACTGCGAATGTGGCAAAACCGGCGGTTGCTTTTGGCGGCAAGTACCGTATTATTGATTTTCCGTTGAGCAATTGTATCAATTCTGGTGTAGATACAGTGGGTGTCCTGACACAGTATAGACATTTACGGCTGAACAGCCATATCGGCATTGGTATTCCTTGGGATTTGGACCGCAATTACGGCGGTGTGACTCTGCTCCCGCCATATGAGAAGAGTGAGAGCTCAGACTGGTATACAGGAACAGCCAATGCTATTTACCAGAATATGGAATATATTGAGAAGTACAATCCGGAGTATGTGCTGATTCTTGGCGGTGACCATATTTACAAGATGGATTATGAGGTGATGCTGGATTATCACAAGGCGAAGGGCGCAGATGTAACAATCGCCTGCATGCCTGTACCTTGGGCAGAAGCCAGCCGTTTTGGTGTTGTGATTGCCGATGACAATGGCAATATCAAGGATTTCGAGGAGAAACCACCGAAGCCAAGCAGCAATCTGGCCTCCATGGGTATTTATATTTTCAATTGGCCGATACTGAGAGAGGCTTTGATCGCATTGAAGGATCAGCCGGGGTGTGATTTCGGTATGCATGTGATCCCTTATGTACATAACAATACACATAATTGCTATGCCTATGAATTTAATGGTTACTGGAAGGATGTTGGTACCCTTGGTTCCTACTGGCAGGCGAATATGGAACTGATCGATATTATTCCTGAATTTAATCTTTACGAGGAATTCTGGAAGATTTATACGAACAATGATATGATTAAACCGCAGTATTTTGGTGAGAAGGCTGTTGTAGACAGATGTATCATCGGAGAAGGAGCGGAGATTTACGGAGAAGTGAAGAACAGTGTCATCGGAGCAGGCGTTATCATCGAAGAAGGAGCTGTTGTTCATGATTCTATTGTGATGCAGGGAACGGTGATCGGCAACGGTACAACTGTGGACAAGGCAATTATTGCAGAGTCCGTACAGGTAGGTAAGGACTGTCGTCTGGGCATCGGAGAATTTGCTCCGAATGTTTACAATCCGAAGGTTTACGCCTTTGATCTTGTGACAATTGCAGAGAAATCTGTCATTCCGGATCATGTACAAATCGGTAAGAACACAGCGATTGTCGGTGAGACTGTACCGGAGGATTATCCGGACGGACTGCTGGCCAGCGGACAGGTTATTATTAAGGCAGGTGAGATGTAATGAGAGCGATTGGTATTGTTTTAGCAGGCGGAAACAGCAGCAGGATGGATATACTGGCGAATAAGAGAGCCGTTGCAGCTATGCCGATAGCGGGCAGTTACAGGAGCATAGATTTTGCACTGAGCAATATGTCGAACTCTCATATACAGAAGGTCGCTGTATGCACACAGTTTAATGCACGTTCACTGAATCAGCATCTGAATTCCTCCAAGTGGTGGGATTTCGGACGTAAGCAGGGCGGACTTTTTGTCCTGACACCAACTATGACAACTGAGAATAATTCCTGGTACAGAGGTACAGCAGATGCGATGTATCAGAATATTGATTTCCTTCGGGAAAGTCATGAACCTTATGTGATCATTACATCCGGTGATTGTGTTTACAAGATTGATTTCAATAAGATGCTGGAATATCATATCAATAAGAAAGCAGATATTACAGTGGGCTATACAAAACTGGCAGCAGGTCAGGATGATCCGACACGTTTTGGTGTGATGCAGATGGATACCGATGGCCGTGTCCTTGGTTTTGAGGAGAAACCGGTTATCACAGACAATATGACGGTTTCAACAGGTATTTATATTATCAGAAGAAGATTGCTCATTGGACTTTTGGAGAAGGCGAATGCTGAAGAAAGATATGATTTTGTACAGGATATTCTTGTTAGATATCGTGAGACAAAGAAGATCTACGGCTATAAAGTTCCGGGCTACTGGAACAACATTGCAACTGTTGCATCCTATTACAAGACGAATATGGATTTTCTTAAGAAGGATGTGAGAGATTATTTCTTTGGTGGTTATGACAGTATTTATTCCAAAGTTGAAGATTTGCCGCCGGCCAAGTATAATCCGGGGGCGTCTATGAAGAACAGCCTGGCAGCCAGCGGCTGTATTATCAATGGCAAGGTTGAGAATTCACTTCTGTTCCGCAAGGTATATGTGGGGAATAATTGTGTGATCAGAAATTCTATCATACTCAATGACGTTTATATAGGGGACAATACGATCATTGAGAACTGTATTGTGGAAAGTCGTGGAACAATTCGTGCGAATGAAACTTACAGGGGTGAAGACGGCGAGATTAAGATCGTTGTTGAAGAAAACGAGAGATATATAATCTGATAATTAAAAGGCAGCTGCAGGACATGATCAGCTGCGGGAGTATCAGAATAATGGGGGTATACATATGCAGATTACAGACGTAAGAGTCCGCAAGGTGACGAAGGAAGGAAAGATGAAAGCGGTGGTTTCGATTACCATTGACAATGAATTTGTTGTTCATGATATCAAGGTGATTGATGGGGAAAAAGGCCTTTTCATTGCAATGCCGAGCCGTAAGGCTGCAGATGGCGAGTACAGAGATATCGCACATCCGATCAATTCGGATACACGTGAGCGGATTCAGCGTGAGATCCTTGAGAAGTACGAGGAAGCTGCACTGGAAACAGAACAGGAATAAGGGACTGAAGATCCGGAGACATCATCCGGCAGCTCTTATTGATTGAATAGCAGGCTTCAGAAGAAGTAATTTGACACAGGTGTCAATGACCGGTCAAGCTTCTTTTGGGGCCTGTTTTGATGTAAGCATATAAGTGACGGACTGTTGCACAGAAGAATGACTTCCTCTGCAAAACAGATGTAAGTTGACAAAGAAAAGCAAAACTTTTATAGTATAGAAGGAAGTTTTGAGAAAAATAAAAGCAGGGATCAGAAGATTCCGGCTATCAATAAAATACAGAATATGGAGAAAATATATGCATTTGATCGTAGGGTTGGGCAATCCAACAAAACAGTATGAAGGAACAAGACACAATGTGGGATTTGAGACAATTGACAGGATTGCCGCAGAGAATCAGATCCGGGTGGAGGAAAAGAAACACAAAGCACTTTACGGCAGCGGTTATATTGAAGGTGAGAAAGTTATTTTGGCGAAGCCCCAGACATTTATGAATCTCAGCGGGGAAAGTGTCAGTGAATTGGCAGATTATTACAAGATACCTTCGGAGAATATCATTGTTATCTATGATGATATCAGTTTGGAGGTCGGTCAGTTAAGAATCCGTGAAAAAGGCAGTGCCGGCGGACATAATGGTATCAAGAATATTATTTTGCATCTTGGAACAGAAGTATTTCCGCGAATTAAAGTCGGCGTCGGAGAAAAGCCAAAGGGATGGGATCTGGCCGATTATGTGCTGGGACGTTACAGTGCTGAGGACAGAAAGATAATTGATGAGGCACAGAAGGAGGCAGCGGATGCTGTCAAGCTGATGGTGACAGATGATGTCAGAGGGGCTATGAATCGTTACAATACGAAGAAAAAAGCCTGATAAATGAAAGGAGCCAGGGATGAAAGCATTTACACAGCCGTTGCATGATTTAAGTGAATATGAGCAGATTGTCAGCGATCTGGCCGGACATCGGACGCCGATTCATATAGACGGCTGTATCGATTCGCAGAAATGCCATCTCATCAGCAGTATCGGTGAACCTTATCCAGTGAAGCTGATTGTGACTTATAACGAAATCAAGGCAAAAGAAATATATGCGGATTATCAATTCTTTGACCGGAATGTTTTTTACTATCCGGCCAAAGATATTATTTTCTACAATGCGGACATTCACGGTAATCTGATCGTCAGCCAGAGAATGGCTGTTATCAAGCGAATGCTGGAAGGCGAACCGGTGACGGTGATCACTACCATAGATGGACTTTTTGACAGACTGCTTCCTTTGGAAGAGATTGCAAAAAATCGTCTGATTTTTAGGGCGGAAGATGTACTTCCGTTGGAAGCATTGAGCAGAGAGCTGACAGCCATGGGGTTTGAGCGAGTCAGTCAGGTAGAAAGTCCGGGACAGTTTGCGGTCAGAGGCGGTATCCTTGATATATATAATCTGGCAGATGAATGTCCTTATCGCCTGGAGCTTTGGGGCGATGAAATCGATTCGATACGAAGTTTTGATGCAGAAAGTCAGCGCTCCATCGAGCAGGTGGATAAAGTCATCATCTATCCGGCCACGGAATATGTTATGAGTGCTGCTGTTCGTGATAGAGGACTGAAAATGATTGATCAGGATATGAAGCGGCAGGTGAAGCGGCTGAAGGATGGTCAAAATTATGAGACAGCCACGCGGCTGACACAGGTCATTGCTGAATTAAAAGAGAATCTTGAAATCAGCAGTGCATCTTCCGGGATAGACAGTCTGGTACAGTATTTTTACGGACATACGGTTTCCTTCCTGAGCTATTTTGACAGGGATGACAGTCTGATCGTTCTGGATGAACCGGCCCGTGCGGCAGAAAAGGGCGAGGCAGTAACAACAGAATACCGGGAAAGTATGATGGGCAGACTGGAGAAAGGATATGTGCTGCCGGGACAGACAGATGCCATTTATGAGTGCCGCAAAATTCTGGCACAGATGGGCAGCCAGCGGACGGTCTTACTCAGTACGCTTTCCTATAAGTCAGCACATATTGCGGTAAAGAATAAATACAGCATGATGGCCAGCAGTATGCATACTTATCGCGGAGATTTTCAGCTGTTGGTGAAAGAACTGACTGGGTGGAAAAACAGCGGCTACCGGTTGATTCTCGTCTGCCGTTCGGAGACGAGAGGACGGCGTCTTGTAAAAGATCTGGCGGAGTATGACCTGACAGCATTTTATTCAGATGACAGGGATAGAGTGCCGGAGCCTGGTGAAATTATGATCATTCATGGCAGCCTGCACAAAGGAATCCAGTATCCGATGATCAAGTTTGCGATTATCGCAGAGTCGGATATGTTTGGTGAGGACAAGAAGAAGCGCCGGAAGCGTCGCCAGTCATCATCGGATAGCGAGCGTGTCCGGAGTTTCAAAGAGTTGTCTGTAGGTGATTATGTTGTTCATGAAGGACATGGTGTCGGCATTTATCGTGGTATAGAGAATGTTGAAGTTGACGGGGTGGCCAAAGATTATATCAAGATTGAATATGGCGGAGGCGGAAGCCTGTACATTCTGGCAACTAACCTTGATATGATTCAGAAATATGCAGATAAGGACACCAAACAGGTCAAGGTCAATAAGATGAGCGGGCCGGAGTGGACAAGGACAAAGACGAAGGTCAAAGGCGCTGTCAAAGAGTTGGCGATGGATCTGGTGAAACTGTATGCGGCACGTCAGGAAGCAGAAGGATACGTCTGCGGACCGGATACTGTCTGGCAGAGGGAGTTTGAGGAAATGTTTCCTTACGAGGAGACCCAGGATCAGCTGGATGCCATAGCGGCTGCCAAGCGGGATATGGAGAGCACGAAAATCATGGATCGTCTGGTCTGCGGAGATGTGGGCTTCGGCAAAACAGAAGTGGCGATCCGGGCAGCTTTTAAGATGGTTCAGGAAGGCCGTCAGTGTGCGGTGCTTGTACCTACAACGATTTTGGCCCAGCAGCATTACAATACATTTTGTCAGCGTATGAAAGAGTATCCGATAAATATTGGTCTGCTGTCAAGGTTCAGAACAAGAGCTGAACAGAAAAAGACTCTGGAGGATCTGAAGGCCGGACGTGTGGATATTATCATTGGTACACATCGGTTATTGTCCAAAGATGTGGAATTCAAGAATCTAGGATTGCTGGTGGTAGATGAAGAACAGCGTTTTGGTGTGACGCACAAGGAGAAAATCAAAAAAATCAAGGAAAATGTAGATGTCCTGACATTGACGGCTACGCCGATTCCGAGAACGATGCATATGAGTCTGATCGGCATCCGTGATATGAGCCTTCTGGAAGAAGCACCTGTGGATCGTCAGCCGATCCAGACATACGTCATGGAATATAATGATGAGATGGTCAGGGAGGCGATATTAAGAGAAATGGCAAGGGGCGGACAGGTTTATTATGTGTATAACAGAGTCAATGGCATTGAGGAAATTGCCGCAAATCTTGCAGAGCTGGTGCCGGATGCAGTTGTCGCTTATGCCCATGGACAGATGAGTGAGCGTGAACTGGAGAAAATCATGTATCAGTTTATTAACGGTGAAATTGATGTTCTCGTTTCAACAACGATCATAGAAACCGGCCTCGACATTTCCAATGCCAATACCATGATTATCCATGATGCGGATAATCTTGGGCTTTCACAGCTGTATCAGCTCAGAGGCCGTGTGGGAAGGTCAAATAGAACATCTTATGCCTTTTTGATGTATAAACGGGACAAACTGTTAAAAGAAGTGGCAGAAAAACGTCTGTCCGCTATCAGGGAATTTACAGAACTGGGTTCCGGTTACCGGATTGCCATGCGTGATCTGGAGATTCGCGGTGCAGGTAGTCTTCTCGGAGAAAAACAGAGCGGCCATATGGAGGCAGTTGGGTACGATCTTTATTGTAAGATGCTCAATCGGGCGGTTATGGAGGCAAAAGGAGAAAAAATCCAGGAAGACTTTGAGACATCTGTGGATATTGACATTGATGCCTTTATTCCGGTTTCTTATATTAAGAATGAATTCCAAAAACTGGATATGTATAAGAGGATCGCTTCAATACAGAATGTAGAAGAATATGGGGAAATGCTGGATGAACTGATTGACCGTTTTGGTGAACTTCCGAAACCGGCAGCCAATCTTTTGCTGGTGGCTCTGATTCGGGCTGAAGCCCATGCGGCAGGCGTGGTGCAGCTGGTGCATAAGGAAAAAGAAACGAGAATTTATATGCATGAGCGTGCGGATGTGGATGTGGCTGCCATACCGGATTTTCTGGCGGTATACGGCAAAAGAATGAAGTTTAAATCAACGGCAAAAAATCCGTATTTTCTAATTGATATGAAGGGATTTAAGGAACATGAACTTCTGATGGAAGAAAAACAACTGGTGGAAAATATGCTGCGGATACTCTGCCATCGGGAAATAGAATCATAAAAAAACAGTTCGGGGATTGATTCAAAGCCTCGAATGGTGTACAATAAATCATTATGATATAGATGAATCCCGGCAGTTAAGATGCCGAATAATTAGTGGTTCATTATACAAAATCAGGTAAGGAGAAGGACAGAATGGCTAGAAAGAAAAAAAATGATTTCTGGGATGATGTGGAAGAAGTGGAAGCTTCTGAGACTCAGTCTGAGGATGATTCAACTGCAAGTACAGCAGCAGATGAAGAATGGTCAGCAGTGAAGAGCCTGCCGTTGAAGGTGATCATGCGATTCCTGCTTATGATATCCTGTCTGGTTGCATTGGTATCCGCATATGTGGCTTACACATATGTGGACGACCGATATGCGGGCGGCAGCTACAGCACAGATTTCTTTGACAGCAGAAGTTTTGCAGAAGAATATAATAAAAGCATGGATCAGCTGCTTCAGCTTGTTCAGGCGATGGAGGCCGATCCATCTGTGACGCAGGCCGGCAATGAAGAATTGCTGACAACACTGGTAGAGAATTATATGGGTAAGGATTCTAATTTCTCATTTATGATTCTTGACAGTGATAAGTATCGTATCGCAGCAAGCGGTGATGATGCCAAGGAACGTATTGAAGGAAGCAATCATTACGTTGCTTTGTCCAATACTGATGGACAGACAACTGTTCAGAGTCCTATCGCGGGTAAGCTGCTGAACAAAGATGAGTGGACCGAGAAGCTTGCAGCAGCAAGTAACAAATATATTATCTATTCAGCTGTTGACAATGAACTTGCTCAGCAGGATTCCTTTTATAAGGCAGAACAGTCTTTTGAGAAGATGGGTGAGTATTTTGGCATGGCAAGATTTATCGGCATTATTGCAGCGGTGATCTTTGTTATCTGTCTGATTTTCTGTATCATGTCAACGGGTATGAAACGTGGTTATGACGGCGTCTGCCTGACATGGTGGGACAAGGTCTTTACTGAAATTGCACTGGTTGTGATGATTGCAGTGGCAGCGGCACTTGTGATGGTGATCCGCAGATTGCTGAAGATGGATGGTGATATGTACCGCTATGGTGCAGCCGGACTTGCGGTTGTGACCTATGGCTGGATCATTCGTTCTTATTTCAGTATTGTCAGACGTATCAAAGCGGGACGTCTGCTGAGATGTTCTATCATCGGAACGATTGTAGGCGGTATTGCACACGGTATCGGCAAACTGCCGTCTCCATTGAATGTGATCGTCGGAGCGATTGTTCTGATTGCCATCAACGGCGGATTGATATATGGTGTTATTTTCCTGAGACAGTATACTGTTAAGGGTATTCCAATTATGTTTATTGCTGCACCAGTTGTTTTTATTATTGAACTTCTGGCACTGCTTGTACATAATGGCGGCAGTGATGAAGATGAGGAAGAAATAGAGAGTGATTCTGATACAGCGGATGTGAATGCAGCTAAGAGTGCAGGAGAAGGTGAACATTCAGATATTCATAAAGAGCCTGTACAGGGTGAGACAATGGATTGGGAAGCACTGGATCTTGGTAAGGCCATTGCGGAAGCAGAGAAACAGCAGTCTTCTAATGAGCCTTCGAAGGATATTCTTCAGGAAGAGACAGTGATGAATATTCAGACTTCTGTACCGGGATTTGGCAGTGAACGTGTGAATGCTTCTCAGAAGACAGAAATCCTTTCTGTAGAGGATGTAGAGAAGGCTCTTCGTGCTTCGGGCCTGACACCGGATATTCATGAACCGGGAACAGACAGCATCCACCGTATTGAGGTTCCGGCTGATGATGAGACACCGACGGGAGAGACCCTGGTTGCAAAGCCTGTGGAAGAGGAGAAGGCGGATGCAGAGTTGTCAGAGAATGTCAGTGAACAGGCAGTTATACAGCAGCCGGTTTTGGATGCTGTTGATGAAGGCAGAGTTAATTTCGTTCAGCTCAACAAGGATGTCCGTAAGGAATTTAGATCAGCATTGAAGATCAGAGGTGTGGGTGTTACAGTACGTGCACCTGAGAAACCGGTGATTATCGATATTGACCGCAATAGCCTGAAGATGATCATTACAGATATCTTTACACAGATTGAGCGTTTCACAGCAGACAATGCAAGAGCTTATGTGGAAGTTTACAGACAGGACGGCAAGGTTGTCTACATTGTCAAGATTCCTGTAGCGGAAGAGAAGTTATCAGAAGCTCAGATGGCAGCAGCCGGTGACAACAGCTTTGACAATGCAAGAAAGATTGTTGAAGCCAATGCAGGACGTTTCGTTGTTACCCTTGACAATGGCGTACTGAAAGTCGGCATGATGATTGACGCTGCTGAATAAGCAGCAGAACAGACATATGGAATTTTAATAAAAATGGGATTCGCAAAGAGCCATTCGATACAGAAAAGCTCTTGGCGGATCCCATTTTTATGATTCATGGATGATAGTTGATTTTAATCCTCTTCAATTACCTGTATCTCCAGATAATCAAAGTCGATACTGTCAATGAAATTATCCTGTGTAAATCTTGTTTTGCTGTGACGTTTGAAGTCACGGATATTTATATCGAGCCAGATGGGTTCGGAAAGGTCAAAAGTCTGGCAGATTTCTGTAACGGCCTGAAATATTTTAGATGTTCGGGATTCTTCGGAATCATTGCAGACTACGATATCATTGGTCATGCGATTGTGAAGAAATGTCTTTCCCCATAAACGGAACATAAATAAGCACCTCCTGTATGAACATCATAGCGGTAACCTGTGCAGATGTCAATTGAAAACTGCAATTTCACGCCGCCAGTTTTTGGAATGCGGTGGATTTTCACGGTTATTTATGGTATGATTATCATCGGGAAATTTCGACATTTCACAAAGGAGTACGAAATGGAAAGATATATATATATCAATTATGCATATGAAGATTATCGGCTTGTACAGAGAATTATCGAGGATATTGAGAAGACGGGTGTGAAAGTTTATCATGGCAGCGGCAGTGAGGAGAGAGTGGCAGGCAGTGTGTGTGTTATTCATTTCTGGACACCGGCAGCTCATACATCCAGGAGCTATAGAAAAGTCATGAATTATACATTGAAGCATGAATTGGATACCATGCTGTTTCATCTGGATGGGGTACAGATGGCATCAGAATTGGATGTTCAGCTGGATGTACTGCATGCATTGTTTAAGTATAAGTATCAGATGATGAGCCGGAAGGCGAAAACAGCTGATGTAGCTGCATCCGTGGAAGTTAAGAGTGAAGCAGAGGCAGGAGCTGAAGAATTGTCAATAAAACCGGAGAATGTAACAATAAAAGCTGAAGCTGCGGCAGCTGTTAAATCTGCGGAAGAACCGGTTGAAGCTGCAAAATCAACAGCGGAGGAACCAATGGCAAAAGAAGCCCGGGTGAGAACAGAAAATATTGATGAGACACAGAAAAAGCAGTTACAGCAGCAGGAGACAGAAAAAACTGCTGAACCACTTACCACAAGAGATGATTTATTTGCCGAGGGTATGCGTATCCTTGAAACAGGCACCACAAGAGAAGACGGTGTAAAGGCGTTCAAGTACCTGAGACAGGCGGCCAGCCAGGGACATACAGAAGCACAGTATCAGCTCAGTGTCTGCTATGACAGAGGTATCGGTGTCAGAAAGAGTATTATTGAGGCAGCCAAGTGGTGTCAGATGGCGGCATTCGGCGGTCATGCCAAGGCACAGAGTGAGATCGGTTACTGCTACGAATACGGACAGGGTGTTGTCCGCAACATCAAAGAGGCTGTCAGCTGGTATGAGATGGCATCAGCTCAGGGGAATATCCAGGCCAAGAATAATCTTGCGTTCTGCTATCAGAAGGGCAGAGGTGTACATAAGGATGTCAAAGAGGCAATTCGACTTTATGAAGAAGCAGCAGCAGGCGGTCATGCCAGTGCACAGTATAATCTGGGTTACTGTTACTGGTATGGCGAAGGTGTGAAGACAGACAAGAACAGAGCCATTGAACTGTTTAAACAGTCTGCGGATAACGGCAATGCCAAGGCTGCTCAGATGCTGAAGATACTCAGTCAGCATTTATTTATGAAGTAAGCTGACTGGCAGGAAAAAGATCAATGAACATTATCATCAGTCTTTTTGAGAGTATCATAGATGGGGCGATTGACTGGATAATCAATCAATGTGAGAAAGAGTTTAGGAACAGGAGGAAGAACAATGGAGAACACAAAAATGCCAAAGAGTGAAGTACTGACACCGGATGAAGCGTTGGTGGCAGATTTTATAAAGACGAGAACAAAGAAAGTGCTGGATGATATTCAGAAGCTTTCAAAAGAGCAGAATAACGATTTGTCTCAGTGGGCAGAAAGCTTTGCCTATCTGGCGAGAACATACGGCAGAGATTCCGATGAAACATTTAAATGGTTCAAATATTATTTCAGGGAAGGGCTGATCCCGGCAAATGTAGCACTGCCGCTTGTTGTTCAGATTTATCTGGACAGCAGTGTGGACGGCGGTTTTGTCAATACATTTACCAGGGCTTTCAAACAGGAACCGGAAGAAGATAAAAAGCAGAGAATCAAAGGGATGAAAAAAGAACTGGCGGAATATCTGGATGATGAGGGTCATTTGATTGTGTACCGAGGCAGTTTTGAACGTCCTTTCGGCAGAGAAGAAGATGCCAGCAGAGTGATCGAGAAGGGCTTTGCCTTCAGTCTGGACAGAGAAGTTGCGAAAAATTATGCTGTATGCTGGTTCCCTGAAACTGCAAAGATTTATGAAGTGAAAGCGCCGCTTTCAGATGTCGCCTGGTATTGCAATTATGATGAAGAGAAGACAGTCATTTTGCTGCCTCAGAATAAGGGCGGACAGTGGACAGTTGCTTCTGAAGAGGTTGTGCCGAAGTCAGAATATGGTTCGGATTCTGAAAAAGCCGTTGCTGTGCAGGCATATGCAGCAACTTTCAAGAGAAAATAAGCAGGCTGCAAAAGATAAAGAGAATTAGGACCATGAAGTTTTTGAGAGATATCACGGAGTTTATTTTCCTTGAAGATCTGCCGGAGAAGGCAGATCTGATCATTGTACCCGGGAATACATGGCCGCAGCCTGCAAGGAGAGCTGCGGCATTATATCATGAGGGAATGGCACCTTATATCGTTGTGTCCGGCAGGTACAGCAAAGGGCAGCAGACGTTTGCGGGAGCAGCCTGCGAAGGTGATCGCTACAAAGGAGCTTATATGACGGAGGCAGATTTCCTGACGGATGTGCTTATACGGGAGGGAGTGCCGGAGACGGCGGTTTTGCAGGAACGGAAAGCGGAATTTACCCTTGAGAATGCAAGATATATCAGAAGATTGCTGGAAGAGAAGAAGATGACAGCGAAGAAAGCACTGATCTGCTGTCAGGCTTTTCATGCCAGAAGATGCAGGATGTATTTTGAGTATGTTTTTCAGGATACAGATGTAGAATTTCTGATGTGCCCGGCAGTTACACAGGGAATCAGCCGCTGTAGCTGGATGGAAAGTCAGAAAGGGCTGGATACAGTTTTGGGTGAACTGAGACGATGCGGTGAACAATTTGCATGGATGTGCGGTCATCAGGATAGGAATGGTGTTCCTGTGCCAGAACGCAATGTGCATCAGAACTTGTGAGAAAATCATCAATGACAGACAGGAGAAAAAAGTGGACAATTATATTTTGATGAATGATATGGTGCAGGCCCATGAGGAACGAATGATGCATCTGAAGCGTTATTATCCATTTTTCAGATTAATGGACAGCGGACTGTCTCAGTACAGAGACGGCGCGTATGAACGCCTGGATATGTCGTATATTGTCCTTGCTGTCCTGCGTTTTTTTATTGAGGCGAATCATTTTCATGATCAGCCGGTATATTATGAGGATTACAGACAGTTCATGGCAAAGCTTTTGGTGAGAGATTTTGATTTCACCGAAGAAGAGGCAGAGAATGATGAATTGTATCAGTATATTTTTGATAAATTATGCAACGAGGGACGACCATTTGAACTGAACTATTATGACCCGGCCGCCCATCAGCAGAAAATGCTGCGAGTACGTCTGATTGAGAGTGAATTAAAGGATCAGCAGGTACTCTACAGAATTTCATCTGATGCGGTGGCTTTTTATCTTGATACGAAGGAAGTGCGGGAGGAAAGTCATATCAGTGTAGCCCAGCTGCTGCTTGAGAAAATGATCAAAGCTCAGAATTTTAAAGGTGGTCTGGAGGTCATCGGACGGATCAATATGGAAGTGGGACGCCTGATGGAGGAGCGCCATGAGATACAGACGCTTTTAAACCGTCATGTAACAGAGGGCTTGAAGGCGCTTGAAAATTATCATGATCGTCTGATGAAATGGTTCAGTGAGGAGCAGAGATTATTTGCATCAAATATGGCATTGTCAGCCAGGGCAGTGCAGAAAATGGAGGCAGACCGCATCACCGGGGAGGCGGCAGAAGAAGTCCATCGGCTGGATACGGCATTGAAAAATGCAATGAAGCGCCATGAGGAATTGATGCATGCATATATGCAGATGCAGAAGGCCGGAGATGAAGCACTTGCCAAGGCGAAGCGGACACGTTTCCGGCCGGCGGTTGATCTGATAGATGTCGGACAGCGGATGATCAAAGCAGATGATCCGGAACTTCTTACCCATCTGGTATTGCCGCTGATGGCTCCGAAGATCAGGAAAACCTTTCCGGTCTCCAGAGTGGATGATCTGCTCCTTTATAAACCGGAGGAATCTTCAGCCGGTGAGCCGGTGGAAAAAGGCAGGGAACAGATGTATGTCTATGAGGATGAAGTGGCAGAAGAGCGCATGAAAGATAATTTCGGCTATCTTTTAAGGGTGCTTTTGGATCAGTTAAAGCAAAAAAAAGAAGTCACACTGGCGCAGTTAAACTATCTTTATGCCATGAAATTTCCGGACCAGGTATTGGAGAACGGAGATTATTATGCATTCCTTGTGCATTTGAGTCAGAAGGAGCGGTATGATCTGGATACAATCAAAGAACATCCTGATACATTTCTTGAGGAGACCATGTCAGAGTTCCTGAAGGTGAATCCGGGATATGAAGGGTTGAAATTCAGGCTGAATTACCTTCCTGATGAGACGATTTCAATTCTGGAACGGTTTGAAATGAGCAATATTCGATTTGAAAGGACGGAAGAATAATGGATCACAGAAATCTGGATAAGGCAATGGAGATATTTGCCTGCCTGATTACAGGCGAGACGGTGGGCAAAGACAATCACAGAGATCTTTATGATGCTTACAGCAGCCAGGCGGAGGTTTATGATATTCTGGATGCAGTTTTGAAGAAATCCAATCTCCGGCTTTATGAATATCGCAATACGTTGTATGTCACTGCCGGGGATGAAAACAGAGTATTTGGTTATACCAATGATGAGCTGAAAAAGGCGATTGGACTTCGATTGAACAGGGAACTGTTTTTGGCGTATCTGATTATTTACGATGTGATGATACTGTTTTATGAGACAACCTCAGGTGAGGCAGCGTTGGCTTATGTGAAGACAGACATGGTGATCGAGAGCACGACATCACTGCTTTCAGGGGTGATGGCAAGACTTGAGAGTATTGTTCAGAATGATATAGAGGAGAATAGTTTCAGAACATTGGCTTTATTGTGGGATGAACTTCCGCTGATGGCAGAAAATGATGATATCTCTACTTTGAAGGCGGCCAGAGGTTCCAAAACAGGTTTTATTAAGCTGGTTTTTAATTTTCTGATAAGTCAGGACCTTTTTGCAGAATCAGCTGGCAAATATTATATTACAGACAGAATGAGGGCACTGATCGAGAATTATTATGACAGCTGCAAAGGACGGTTGTATGAAGTAATCGAACAGAGCTGCCGGGGGAATACGGAGGAGGTTGAGAAGAATGCCGCATATTAACAGAGTACGTGTCAATAATGTGCGTTACAATTTCGGTACACAGTTTTATGACGATTTTATTATGCGTTTTGACTGCAAAAATGTACTGTACGATCTGGCCAATGGCGGAGGCAAAAGTGTTCTTTTGCTGCTCTTGCTCCAGAACCTGATTCCGAATTGTACGCTGGATGATAAACAGCCGGTAGAAAAGTTATTCCGGGGCAGTAATGGCAGTACGGTGATTCATTCACTGATCGAGTGGAAGCTGGATGATTATCTGGTGAAAGATGATTATCGCTATATGCTGACGGGCTTCTGTGCAAGAAAAGCCAAAGAGGATGAAAGCCAGAATGCGGCAAAGGATGCAGCGGCCATCGAATATTTTAATTATGTGATTTTTTACAGACATTACAATGACAATGATATTGTGAATCTGCCCCTCAGCGACGGAAAAGAGAGAATTACCTGGCCGGGATTGAAGAACTATATCAGAAATCTTTCCAGAAAAGATTACCAGCTGCAGGTGCATTTATTTGAACGTAAAGGTGAATACCAGCACTTTATCAGTCAGTATGGGCTTTATGAGAGTGAATGGGAGATTATCCGCGGCATCAATAAGACAGAAGGTCATGTACGTACATACTTTGAAAGCCATTATAGAACAACACGAAAAGTGGTGGAGGATCTGCTGATTGAAGAAATCATTCAGAAAGCTTTTATGGCACGGACATCGGAACAGACAGAAAATGGCGATAATATGGCACTGATGGCGGATACACTGTATCAGATCAAGGATCAGCTGACAGAGCTGACCCGTAAAAAAGCGGAGATTGGGCAGTATGACAAACAGCAGGAAGTGATGCAAAGCCTCGGCGCACGGATCCGGACACTGGACCAGATGTATGGCGAGGAAACGGCATTGCGGATGGATATTGCCAGATCATGGCAGTCTGTGCTGCTTCGAAGTAAGGCGAAAACAAGAGATCTTTCGTCAGCCAGGAAAGAACAGGAGCTGGCAAAGAGCCGTATGGAAGACTATGCCCGCAAGCTGGAAACCGTCAAGATCCAATCAAGTAAAGAACAGCTGGCTTATCTTGAAAAAGAAGCTGACAGATGTCAGACAGAGCTTGAGAAACTGCAGCTGCAGCAGGCTGTGGGACGAGATGATCTCAATCTCAGGGAGAGCATGAATGATTATCTGGAATATCTGGAGGAACAGCAAAAATATCAGGCTGTGGACAGTACCATCAGGCACAGTGCTGATGGACAGAAAGATCAGTTGGCACAGCTTCATGCCTATACTTCTGAGTGGCAGAAGCGTTATCACAGACAGCTTCATGTTTTAGATGAGCGGATTGCTGCAGGACACAGCAGAATGGAGACGATTCAGGAACAGCTTGATGAATTGACGGCATTGGAGCGGGATACGGACAGGATGCTGGCGGTGTTAGAGCATCAGGCTCAGGAGAATAGCCGAAAAGAAAAGGATTACCTGAAAGAGTTCAAAGAACTGAGAGAAGAGGCAGGTCTTCTTGTTGTTGAGGAAGTAGAAAAAGAAATCCGGGAACAAAAACGAAAACTGGAAGAAACAGAAGAAAAAATGCTCCGGCTGAAAGAAGAGGAGAAAACCGCAGAAGAGGAGAAAAATGCACAGCAGATCCGTGCCTCACAGATAGAGCAGGAGGCAGTCCGTGTCCGGGAGCAGATCAGGGACGGCAGTGAGTTTATGGAGGCATGGCAGCAACAGTATGACCGGATGACAGGACTTCTGAAGGTGTACCGTGCAGAAGGTGCCGTTCAGTTGAAGGAAGCACTTTTTGACTGTTACAGAAAGCTGATCTGTGATATTGAAGACAGACAGAGAAAAGAGAAGGCACTCAGGGAGAAAATCCGTCAGCTGGAGGAGGGTGGTCTGCTGAATGTTCCGGAGGATGTTCAGAACTTTATGGACTATATCCGGACCTGCCATGGTGTGACCTGTGTTTATGGGGCCCAGTATCTTCAGGAAGCAGAAGAAACAGAACGGTGCGGACTTTTAGAAAGGATCCCGTTTCTGCCTTATGCGGTTATTTTGAAGGATGGTTTTTCAAAAGTAGCGGCGGATGTACTTTTAAAGGAAAAGGATTTTGGTGAGCATGCGATTCCTGTACTCAGTCTGGAAGTGCTGCTTTCTGAGGATGAACCGGCAGATAGGAATAAAGTACTTTTTGCAGGAAAAGGCAGCAGTTTTTATCTGGATGAGAAGATGCGCAGGAAAATCTGCGCCCAGAGCCGTGAGCAGGTGGAAGAGCTTGAAAAATTATTGAAAAGAATGCAGGATCAGCTGGGAACCTATGAAAAAGATATGGAAGCTGTCAGCAGTTTTCTATTGGTTTATGATAGTAAAAAGGATGAACAGCAGAAACTTCTCCGGGAAAATCAGAAAAAAGAACTGGCACTTCTGGAAGAACAGAAGGCAGTCAGAGGGCAGATGCAGAAACTGACAGGGCAATTATCAGAAAATTCTGTGCAGATAGAAAAAACTGAAAATAAAATACAGCTGCTTCAGCATCAGTATAATGTGTTGGAAAATCTGCGCCGGGTCAATGATGCATTAACGGAAATTAAAACTCTGGCAGAGGATATTGACAAGCGGCATGTACAGCTCCTGGCCAGAAAGCAGGATGAGGCCGAAAACTTTGCAATGCTTCAGTCCGAAATGCAGGGACAGAGACAGGTATGTGATCATACCGTTGGTGCAAAAGAACAACTCATGAAAGATTGGGATGAGAACTGGAAGATTTATGCCGTGGAAACGGAAAATCAGGCAGAAGACGGTCAGAGATCAGATGAAGATGTGTCAAATTTTGCAGATCAGACAGATGATGCACTGAAGGCTTCTTTTTATGGAATCAGGGATGCTTATGAGAAGGAGCATATGGATCTGGATGACAAAAAACAGCTAATGGAAAGCTATGCAAGATCCATGGAGCGTCTTGTAAAGAGCATAACAGACCGAAATCTTCCGATAGAGCGCATGGAAAAGCTGCGTACAGAGGGACAGCTTTTCTGCACGGAAGCAGATGTGATCGGAGGAATCCGCCATAAGCTGGAGGAGATGACTCAGCGAGCGGATGCAATGCAACAGCAACTGACATCCATTGAGGCAGATAAGAACCGTCTTTTTGGCAGTGTCACACAGGCAGTCAATGTAATTGAAGAAAAATACGGTGCTTATAAAGAGGTTGCATTAAATGACCAGAGCTATGAATCATATGTTGAAAATATGCGGCAGCTCTATGACGGGGCAGCTGAAACGTACCGCACATCCACAGGTAAAAGTGAGCGTCTGACGAAGGAATTGTATGCACTGGAGGGACTTAGACATGACATTGAGCGTTTGATGAAAATGTGTCATACAGAGGGAAATATGACGACAAAAACCTGGGATGACCAGGTGAGCCTGAAACGTAAGTATGAGGAGCTTCTGAATCGTTATGAGCAGATGCAGGCACAGTATTTTGCAAAAAGGGATGCCTTTGAAAAGGATAAGGCAAAGGCTGTTTCGGAATTGCAGCAGCTTGGGGCGGAAGGGCTGGCTGCGGAGCTGCGGGATCATCTGAGCCTTCCGGACAGTGCACAGGCGGCAGGCCATGTAATGAAGGAAATTGATGAGACAATCGCATTAATCGGCATAGAAAAGGAACGTGTCAGCAAGAATATGGAAGACCTCGTCAGCATCAAAGAAAGTTTTGAAAGCCAGTGCCTGCAAATTTGCCAAAATATCCGTATGGAACTGGATAAGCTGCCGAAAATGTCAACCATCGTTATGGAAGGCGAGCAGATACAAATGGTGGGACTGACGATCCCTTATATCAAAGAAAGCTTTTATAAAGAAAAGATGTCAGTGTATATTGATGATATTGTTCAACGGTCGGATGCATTGGGCTCTCAGGAAGAAAAGATACGTTTCATTCGTCAGCAGCTGGCCTGGAAAAGGTTGTTCTCTGTTATTGTCACGGATATGAATGCGATTCGTCTGACACTGTATAAGAGAGAACGAATTTCCAGCCAGAGCCGGTACCTCAAATATGAAGAAGCTGTGGGCAGTACAGGACAGTCCCAGGGTATTTATATTCAGTTTCTGATTGCAGTGATCCACTATATTTCTGCCATTCATGCGGGGACTGCTTCCGGTGAGAGGCTCAAAAAGGTCCTGTTTATTGATAATCCATTTGGTGCAGCCAAAGATATTTATATCTGGGAGCCGATTTTTGCTTTGCTGAAAACAAATGATGTTCAGCTGATCGTTCCTGCCAGAGGTGCGACACCGGCCATTACCGGCAAATTTGATGTGAATTATGTTCTTGGACAGAAGCTGATGAATCATCGTCAGCAGACGATTGTCGTGGATTATCATTCCAATGTAACGATTGACGAAATGGAGTATGTGAAGATCAATTATGAGCAGGAAGTTTTTGACTTTGTTTAGTGCGTCGGTTGTCAAGTTTTTACTTGTGTGTTAAAATGCCTTTAGCGGAGCAGTCAGCTTTTGCAGTGAGGAGATGAATAATTTGGAGAATAATAAAATAAATGAAGGCGCCCTGACAAAGCGGATCAAGACCCTTGTGCTGCAGGAGCGTTATGAAGAAGCCATGAAAGAGCTGGATGAGATTGATGTGAGCAAGATTCGCAACATATCCATCCTCTGCCTGGTTGGCGAAGTTTATATGGGACTGGAACGTTATGATGAAGCAGAACGGATTCTTCTTCGTGTCTATGAGAAGAATCCGAATACAAGAAGAATTCTTGATCTTCTGACAACGTTATACATTGATAAAGGTGAATATTCTGAAGCGGAATATTACTACAAGGAATTTATAGGTGTGGCTTCCAGAGATCTGCATCGTTATATTTTAAGATACAGATTGGACAAAGGCAAAGGTGAACGCCTTTCAGTACTGATCGATACCCTTGAGAAGTTAAAGGACTATGAATATATCGAAGAGTGGGCGTATGAACTGGCCACATTATATGAAGCCAGCGGTGAGACGAAGAAGTGTATTCATGAATGTGACGAGATTGTTCTCTGGTTCGGACACGGGGAATATGTAGATAAGGCCATAGCATTAAAATGCAAACTGACAGGGCAGCCTCTGCCGGAGATTTCAACGGTTGAGCAGCACCGTGTTGAGGAAGAGGAGCGTGCAGCTCACGAGAAGCAGATGACAGAAGCCCTTGGAGCAGAGATGGGGATCGAAGGCTTTGCAGGTGCTGATTATGAAGGAAGCATAGACCTTGACTTGATTCAGCGCGCATTGGATGGTGATACAACTCCTGCTGCGAAGAAAACCGGATCCGAAGAAAACCTGCAGGCTGTGAGCGAGAATGCTGCAGGGACAGAGCAGACAACGTCGGCAGCTGTTGAAGAAACAGTCGCGGATATGCAGCTTCAGGATACAGATGAATTATCAGGAAATGCTTCCGTGCCGGAGAAAGCAGAAGATATGTCTGGGTCAGAGTATGCAGAAACTGCAGATATAGATAGTGACAATGATTCAGACAATGATGCGAATGATAAGGAAGAGGAAGTCACAGAGGAAAAAGAAAAATCACATATTGCCCATCTGTTCAGCTCCCTTATGTTTGGCAAAAAAGAGAAAGAAAAGCATTTTGACTGGACAACGCTGAAGATTCCAAGAGAGAAAGAAGATAAGCCGGATGAAATCGAGCTGGCAGCGGCAGCTATTACAGCAGCAGAAGGCCGCGGCGATGATGATCTTTTTGAAGTTTCAGAGGCAGAATTAGAAGGGAATCATAGCCTGGAAGTGTCGGAAACGATGAATACTGAAGGGCATCCGGAAGCGGTGCCGGAAGAAGAGATACCTTCGGCTGAATCCACGGAAGAGACAGATACAGCTGGAAATGCAGCAGCAGAGGCAGATACTGTGGATGTGGATGATACAGAAGCTGAGAATGAAGCATATGAGGAAACAGAGAAATCAGATGATATGGGTATTCTGACAGATGGTTTCAGCCAGGAAGATGCGGATTTCTTTGGAAAACTCATGGGAGAAGATTTGTCTGCGGACTATGTGCGCAATAAGAAAACGGAAGAAGTTATCATCGAGGACGACGATGAGGATGAGATCATCGAAGATGGCAGCGAAGACATTGAGGGCGACGGAAGTGAAGATGAAGACGAAGTCATTGAGAATAATGGTATCGAAGATGGCGACGAAATTATTGAGGACGATGGAAGTGAAGATGAAGACGAAACCATTGAAGATGAGAACATTGATGATCAGGAAAACAGGAAACAGAATACATTTGATGATTTGTTCGGCTTTGCAGGAAGCGGCCGGGAAGCAGAACTGATTGATGATGACGGTGATGACGACGATGACGACGAAGTCATCGATGAAGCTCAGCCGGGGGAAGTCAGGGATGATGATAGTGACGATGATGATGAAGATGAGATATCTGATGACATTCATGCATCGGATACTGTTTTAAATATCTTTGGATCAGTTACAGAAGTAGACAGCATTAAGAATCAGCTGGCCAGAACCTTTACAAAGTTTGAGGATCCTGCCCTTGACAACATGGATCTTCTGGCACCTTATGATATCAACTTTGTTGTTACCGGTTATGATATGAGTGTCAAGTCCCAGATTGCTATTGGTATTGCAAAAGCCCTGAATACATATGGTATCTGTGACAAGAATAAGCTCGTCCGGGCTACAGCAGAGGATCTTAATGGCCGGGAATTCGCTATGATTTTCGAAAAACTCAAAGGCGGCTGTCTGGTTGTGGAAGGTGCCGGTGATCTTGATGACAAAGCAGCAGGCATTATTGCTGATTTTGTTCAGCAGGAAAATCAGGATGTGGCCATTGTACTGGAAGGTGAAGAAGAGAGTATCAAGACGCTGTTCAGAAAGTATCCAGTACTTCACAGCAAGTTCCTGAATATTATTCATATCGGCAAGTACAATGAGAATGAGCTGGTTCAGCTGGCGGATGGCTATGCCAAGAAAAAGGGATATGAGATTTCAGCACCGGCGGCAGCTTCGCTCAAGACTTTGCTCCGTGAACGTATGCAGTCCGGTTATTCTGTTGAATATGAAGATATCATGGCAATTATAGAAGAAGCAATTGCCAGCCTTGAAAAACGCAATATGAAAAATCTTTTTATGACAGTTTTGGACAACAAATACGAAGAAGCAGCGATGTTTATGCTTCAGCCGGAGGACTTCAAGAATATCAATATTCCGGATTAGAACAGAAGATCGATAGAATCAATGAGGATTATCATGCCGATAAGCATATAATCCTCATTTTTTGTTAAATTACTTTCGGGATTTGACAAAAAACACCGAAATATATGAAAAGAAGAGTTGGAGTGTATGTTTTTTTTTAAGAAATAATGTTTGGAAAAATTTAAATAACAAAAAACAAAATATCTGTATACTATGTGCAATTTTGACTTTTTTTGAATTATAAATGAAAAATATCTGTGTTTTTTGTACAAAATATTTTGGATTATCCTGCTGGAAAAATGAATTTTAGGAATAATTCGCGTACTTTTTGGAACGTTGAAAAGTTGGTCAAAATCTTGACAAAACATTCTAAACCGTGTAGGATGTATGTAGTGGCGTTTCTGAAGATTCATAGCGTAGTTATATTCTCGTATGAATACATATGAAAGAAGCTTTACGTACAATAAGGAGGTATTTATTTTGAGAATCTTAGTATGTGTAAAACAGGTACCTGATACTGCAGAGATTAAGATCGATCCAGTAACGAATACACTGATTCGTGCAGGTGTACCAAGTATTGTCAATCCTTTTGATGCATGCGCTCTTGAAGTTGCAGCAAGAATCAAAGATGCTAACCCAGGCACAGAAATCACATTATTATCTATGGGTCCAGATCAGGCAAAAGATGCATTAAGAGAGTGTCTCGCAGTTGGCGGTGACAAAGCATACCTTTGCAGCGACAGAAAATTCGGCGGTTCCGATACACTGGCTACAAGCTACATCTTAGCTTCCGCTATCCAGTCTATCGAAGAAAAAGAAGGCAAATTTGACCTCATTCTTGCTGGTAAACAGGCTATTGATGGTGATACAGGCCAGGTTGGTCCTGAAATCGCAGCACATATGGGCCTTGCTCAGGTTACATATGCAGCAGAAGTTACTGTTGAAGGTGATGATATCATCGTTAAGAGAGAAAGCGATAAAGGTTATGATATGATTTCTGTTCAGAAACCGGCTATCGTAACAGTTGTTAAGACTGAATTTGATCCTAGATATCCATCTATCAAGAGCAAGATGGCAGCTATGAGAAAAGAGATCACTGTTATCACATCAGAAGATATTCCAGATATCGACCTGACTCGCTGCGGTCTTAAAGGATCCCCTACAAAGGTTAGAAAGACCTTTACACCAGTGAAGAATAAGAACTGTGTAATCGTTGACGAAGGCGAAGTAGAAACATCAGCAGTTAAACTTGTTGAAGTTCTTGCTGAGGCCAAAGTACTGTAAGGAGGATATGGGCATGAGCTTTGAAGAATATAAGAATCTTTGGGTATTTGTTGAGACAGAAGAGAACGAAGTAAAGCCAGTTGGCTATGAACTCCTGAAACCAGGTCGTGAACTTGCAGATAAGATGGGTGCTAATCTTGTTGCAGTTGTTATCGGTGGTAAGGTTGAAGATATCGCTAAGAAAGCAATCGAATACGGTGCTGACGAAGCAATCCTCGTTGAAGGCGACGAATACTACAACTATACAACAGATGCATACAGCATCGCTATGAAGACACTTGTTGACAAATATAAACCATCAGCAATCCTGATCGGTGCTACAAACAACGGCCGTGACCTTGGTCCTAAGATGGCTTGTGATCTGAATACAGGTCTTACAGCTGACTGTACAGGTCTTGACTATGATGTAGAAGCTGGCAACATGGTTTGGACACGTCCTGCATTTGGCGGTAACCTGATGGCTATGATCCTTTGCCCGGACAACAGACCACAGCTTGGTACAGTTCGTCCAGGTGTATTCAAGAAACCTGAACTTGTTGAAGGCAAAGAAGGCACAATCACACGTGAAGACATTCATGTAGCAGCTGATCAGATCAGAACAAAACTGATCGAAAGAATCGAAGAAGTTGCTGCAGCTGTTAACCTTGAAGAAGCTGAAATCATCGTATCCGGTGGTCGTGGTGTAGGTTCAGAAGAAGGCTTCAACGTTATCCGTGAATTAGCAGACGTACTGGGTGCTACAGTTGGTGCTTCCCGTGCAGCTGTTGATGAAGGCTGGATTCCACGTGCACATCAGGTAGGTCAGACAGGTAAGACTGTAGGTCCTAAGCTGTACATTGCTTGTGGTATCTCAGGTGCTATCCAGCATGCAGCTGGTATTTCCGGATCTGACTGCATCGTAGCAATCAACAAAGATGCAGAAGCTCCTATCTTTGACGTAGCAGATTATGGTATTGTTGGTGACCTGTTCACAGTTATCCCTATCATGATCGAGCAGATCAAGAAATTAAACGCATAATTTTGGAGGTGTATTTTCTGTTTAAAAAGATTATAGCTTTAACAACTTCACTTGCTATATCACTACTTAGCATAAATGGAATTTATGCACAAGCAAGTGTTTTAAATAATATAAATTCTGAAGCTGTTAATGCAAGTTATTTAGAAAAAAAAGATTTAAATACTAATATTTATGACTTTAATAATCATATTTATGCTGTTAATATAAATAATATTGATAATTCTATTAACATTGATTTTAAATCTAAATCTGAAACTATTATTAATGATTTAAATATTCATAATAAAAATATTGAAGAAAAAAAAGTTGATGATGTATTATCAACTACTAATTCTGATAATATAAAAATTGAATCTAATCCAACTAACAATTATAAAGAAGTTTATACAATGATGAGTACTGCTTATGCAGGTGATACAATTACATATATGGGTACTACTCCTGTACGTGATCCTGATGGTATTAGTACCATTGCTGTAGATCCTTCTATAATTCCATTAGGCTCAAAAGTTTATATACCTGGCTATGGCTTAGCTATCGCATCCGATACAGGTGGATTAATTAAGGGAAATAGAATTGATTTATTTTTAAATTCTGAAGATGAATGTATTAACTGGGGTGTTCAAACAGTATCATTATACCTTATTGCATATCCTGGTGAATGGTAAAATAAAAATTAAAGAGTATATTATTTTTATAAACATATCTTTAAATAATATACTCTTTTAACGCTTTATATTAATTTATTTTTTAATTAATTTATAATATTGCTCTTCTACACTTTCTTTAATTTCACTATCTAAAATAAATAAAGAAACTAAATCACCATTTACTTCAACTTTAGCTTCCTCAGCTGCTTCCATATATGTAGGATATAAACGTTGAGATAATAAATCTTTAAGATGTTCTTCTAATGAAGCTTTTACAGCATCTACTTTTCCTTCTTTAGCTTTAACTACTATAATTTCATCTTGTTGTGCTGTTATTCCTGGTACTAATATTCCATAATCTACTACATCATCTAAATTTAAATTGTATACCTCTTGAGCCATTTCATCTTCTACCATCATTGGCATCATAAATAACTCTTCTTCACCTAACTTTTCTACAATTTCTTTTGCTGATAATGAAGTTTGTTGCCCTTGTTGAATGCTATTATTTCCATTCCCACTATTTCCACATCCAGTTAAAGTAGCTCCTACCATTATTGCAATTAATGTGCTTACTAATATTTTTTTCATTTTTATTAACCTCACTATATAAGTTTCTTTTGTTTATTAATTAGACTAACATATATATTAAAATGTTCTATCAATATTATAATATTTTTTTACCCAAAGTCAATTTACATATTTTACCAATTATATTATACTTATTATATAGTTATTATTTATTGTCTGAGAGGTGATTTATATATATAAAAATTCATTTAACTTAGATAACAAAAGGAAAATGCTTTATATTCGAAAAAAGAAACGTAAACGAATAATAAAGTGTATTTTTACAACCATAATTTTATTTATAGTTATTATCATTATTAATATTATTATATCAAATAAAACTGCCACTCATGCTACATTTAATCTTGCAATTCCTAAAGTAGAAGAAACATCTAAATATGTAGTTTGTATAGATCCTGGTCATGGTGATTGGGATTATGGAGCTATAAATGCAAATGGAACCGCAGAAAAGGATATTGCACTAGCTATTTCCTTAAAACTTGGTGAATTACTTCAAAATGATGATAATTTTAAAGTAATTTATACACGTTCAAGTGATAAAATAGATTGGGTAAAAACAGCAAATGATAGTTTAAAAGAAAGAATTAAAATTTCTAATATAAGTAATGCTGACATTTTTATTTCTATTCATTGTAACTATAGTGCTGATTCTAAAGAAATACGTGGAGTTGAAACATGGTATAATCCTAAAGATAATGAAAGCTTAAACCTTTCTAAATATCTTCAACAGTCATTAATTGATTTAAATTATACTACTAATAGAGGAGTACGTTCTTATGTTTCTGGAGAAGAATTAGCAGTTTTAGAGTTAAATGAAAATACTTCTTCTTTAATTGAGTTAGGTTTTTTAAGTAATTCTTCTGATGAAAAATTTCTTTCTTCTTCTTCTGGTCAATTAAATTGTGCTAAGGCTCTTTATTCCGCAATTATTGAATATAAAAATGATACTACTAAATAATATAAAAAGAAAGCAAATAATTTCTATAATGATTATTATCTGCTTTCTTTTTGTATAATTAAATATTATTTTACTGTAACTGTATATGAAGCATTAAATACTTCTCCAACTTCTAGTTTTTGTATTCCATCCTTATCTTTTAATTCACCATCAAAGTCTTCAAAATCAGCGTGACCATACCATGGTTCTATACAAACAAATGGTGCACCTATAGGCTTTGTCCATAATCCCATATAAGGAAAACCTGTGAAATCCATTGTTACATATCTATCATGATTAACAGATTTTAAACTTATTTTATTAGACTTTAAATCATTAAATACTAATGCATCATCTCTAAATAAATCAAAACTTAAATTAATAATATTACTATTATTTAAACATTCTACTGTTTCCCTTTTTATATATCCTTCTTTATTAATAGGCATTTTATTTACAGTTTCTTTTTCATTAAACTCAAAATAATAATCATCTATTAATTCTCCACCTTTTATAGGACACATAAATGCTGGATGAGCTCCTATTGAAAAATAAATATCCTTATCATCTTTATTTTCAACAGTATATGCTGTTATAACTCCATCCTCAACTAATGAATAAGTTATCTTTAAAGAAAATTTATAAGGATATATCTTTAAAGTTTCTTCTGAATAAAGTAACTCAAATACTAACTTATTTTCACTTTTTTCTATTAATTCAAATTCACTAACTCTAGCTAATCCATGTTGTGGTAAATTATATTCTTTACCATCTACTCTATATATTCCATCTTTAACCTTACCAACTATTGGAAACAAAACTGGTGCGTGATATCCCCAATATTTTTTATTCCCATTCCATAAGTATTCTGTTCCATCTTCTTTAGAGCTAATACTACTAAGTTCTGCACCATGATTATTTGCTATAATTTTAAATTTTTCATTTTCTAATGTATATAACACTTCTTCAACTCCCCATCTATTATTAAAATTTAAACGTTATCTTATATGATACTTCTATATTATATATTAATTTTACATAAGTTTAATATAAAAAAATAAAAAAAACATATTTAAAACAGTAAATCATAATTATTTACTATTTTAAATACATTATTTTTTAAACTAATTTACCTTCATACCCTAAAATACCTTGCCCTAAGTTGTAAAGGTTAATAAATCCTTCCTCTTCTAACATTTGACATGCTAATGCACTTTTATTTCCTACTTTACAATAAATTAAAATTGGTTTATTTATATTTTCTTTTAAATCTTCTATTTCCCATTCTAATTCTTCAATAGGTATGTTTATTGCATTAGGAATCTTTCCTGTTTTATATTCATTAAATCTTCTTACATCTATAATTATTAAATCTTTGCATTCATTTATTAATTTTTCAGCTATTTTACTATTAATTGATTTAAATGAATTCATTATATCTACACCTTCTTTTTTATTTTCATCTAAATTAATTATAGTAATAATATTTATTATTTACAAGTTACTTATTTTTTATTGGCTTTACAGCATCTATTATAATTGATACCATACCTAATTTATTACTAGAATTTCTATTGTCAAATCTATAGCTTCTATATATCTTTCCTTTAGATTCATCCCATGGTTTATAATGAAAATCTCCATGTTCATCACAATACTCTAATAAAAATACTTCAAATCCAGCCTCTTCAAATACTTTTACTAATGTTTTATAATCATAAACTATCTTATGATTAGCAGCAGGATGATTTTCTTCTCCTGGTCCACCTATTTTAATTGTACTTTGATATAATGCATTCTTAAAATTTTTATCTGGAACTGCACATCTTACATATCCTCCCTCTTTTAAAAACCTAAAACAATTTTTAGCAGCTTCCTTACCTTCCTCTAGTGATAAATGTTCCCATACATGTTCTGCTAATATAGCTTCAATTTCTTTATCGCCCTTTAAATTTTCCCATTGTTCCATATTTAGCAAATTTAATTCATCTTCTTGTGTTGAAATCCATCCATCATATTTCGTTTTTCCTGCCCCAACAATAATTTTCATATACTTATCCCCCTTAAATTTTTATTAACTTATACAAAATTATTAACTTGGATTTTATTTTAAAATGTAATTATAATTAAAATATTATTAATTATTCAATAATATATATTTTATACCATTTTAAACCATATAGTAAATATATTTCATTTATTTTTTAATAATTTTGGGATGTCGCATTAAGAATAAATACTACAATATATTGTATTTATTTTTATTTTCAAAACAATATATTGTGTATAAAGGTTTTAGTGCGACAGCCCCTTTAAAAATGTAGTACTTCATAATTAATAGATGTACCCAATAATATTAATAAAATAGCTATTATACTTTTATATGAATTTCTTATTTCCTTTTCATCTCTTTCCTCTCCAACCTTAGAAGAAACAATTCTATAATTATTAAGTATAACTCCAAAAAATATAGACGTTACAAATAAATATATCATATTAGCTTTAATCGGAACCCCTGATAAATCCTGCATTAAACTTGAATAATCACTATTATTTAATTGATCTAATATTTTAGATTTTTGCCATTCTAAATATTTAATATTACTAATAGCTGCATATACTATTAAACAAATTCCAAAAATAGATAAATCTAATATACCTATTTGACTTATTAATTCCTCTCTTTCCTCATCATTAATATTATTCTCCTTCGCATTTTCATATTTTTTACTTTTATCATTATTATTTTTTTTCATTAAACACTTACCCCTTATAGTGCTTAATGTATATTATTCTAAACTCTTATTTGCTGTTACTAACCTAAATTCTAACTATTAATATCATTTATTTATTTTAATATCTTAATAATTAATAAATTAAATTTAAAATTATTCATATAAATATTTAATTAAAAATGTATTTTTTAAATGAAATTACCATTTTGGAATTGATTCCAATGATTTTTTAATAAATTATTATTTCCTTATTGTAAATTTTTTACATATTGCATATAATATAAAATACAAGAAAAAAATTAGGAGGTTTTTGTCTATGCTCGAAAATTATATTAACACCAAAGATTCATTTCAAGTTTTTTTAGAGGAAAGAAATATTCCTGATCCTGATGAATTGCTTGGAAAAGCACTTAAATATTTAAAAGAAAAGGGTAAAAATATTTCCTTTAAGGGATTTGATATAGATAATTCACCAATAGTAGAAATTGATAATTCACTTTATAGATTTGATAAATGTTTTGGACTTTGGCAATCAGCAAAGTTTACTAAGGTTCACCCTAATAATTTAGATTATAAATTATTAAATAGAAAATCAAAAATTGAAAGTTATTATTCTTAAAAAAGCACAGATATCTGTGCTTTTTTAAGAATTATTCTTTTTTCTTTGTTTTTATAGCTGGCTTAGGAGGTAATTTTTTAATAAATTTACCTTCAATTTTTAACTTTTCTTTATCATTTGTTACCATCATAACCTCCTTTGTAGTTTTAATAGCACTCTTTGGACAAAAATCAGTACATAATCCACAAAAAGTACATGAACTTAAATCAAATGTCATTTTTATTTCCTGACCGCCTTCAACAGGTGTTACTTCCTTAGTTATCGCTTCCCCAGCACATACTCTAATACAAATTCCACAGCCAATACATGCATTTTCATCAAATATTAATTTTCCCCTATAATTTTCAGCACCTTTTGCATTTTCAAATTTTTCCTTATTTATTAAAACCGGCTTGAAAATATTGCTTATTCCTTCTAAAAAGTAAGGAACCTTAAACATAAGTTTCTTCCTCCCTCTTTTTATTTAATATTTCTACAGCTTTTAAAATTCCCTGTGCAATTGCTTCTGGTTTAGGTGAACATCCTGCAACTGTAACATCTACCTTAATCCATTTATCTAATGGTCCATCAATAGCATAACTATCCTTAAATACATTGCCTGATGCTGGGCATGACCCTATTGCAACAACTACCTTTGGATCTGGAACTTGTGATAATACCTTTAACATTCTATTCCTAGATTGAACTGTAACCGGCCCTGTAACAACTATTATATCTGCATGCCTTGGAGAACCTACAAATTTAACTCCAAATCTTTCAACATCATATCTAGGTCCAAGTAACGCAAGTAATTCAATATCACATCCATTACATGAACCAGTGTTTAAATGATATATCCAAGGAGATTTTTCTCTACTCTTTTCTATTAATGACATAAAAACTCCCCCTTATAAATTAAAGCTTACTAATATATAACTTAATAATGCTAAAATAGTTGGAACAATCCAATAAAACTTAAACATTTGATTACTCTTATATCTTCCCATAACCCCTCTTACTACTGATAAAAATAATATGCTTATAACTATACTTAAAACTATACGTATTAATGTATTTAATAAAAAAAAGTTTGTATTTGAAATACCTATTCCACCTAAAAATAAAACTACAAATAATGCAGTAATAACATAAGCCTTAATTTTATGAGTTAATTTAAATAATCCTAATTGTAATCCACTATATTCTACTAATGGACCTTCACACAACTCTGTTTCTGCTTCTGCTACATCAAATGGTGAACTTCCTATCTTAGCTGGTAATATCATCAAAAATGCAAGTGCTGCTGGTAATAATGATATTGAAAAAATGAAACTTCCATTAACTTCTTGTACTGATGCTATTTCAGATAATGAATATGTTGTTCCTTTCCCTAAAATCATTCCAGCCTTTTTACAAACTGCTAATACTGAAGTTATCAATGGTAATTCATATGCAATCATACTTACAACTTCTCTTGAAATCCCTATAGATGCAAATGGAGACCCAGATGCAATTCCCCCAACAATCATTGCAACTGAGGGAATGATTAATAAATAAATAATTACAACTATATCTGCTATTCCTTCAAAAAGTGTTACATGATTATATATAGGAAATAGAATTGGAACTATACAAATACTTACTAATGCTATTATTGGTGCTATTATAAACAATCTAGAACTTGCATTTCTAGGAACTATAGTATCTTTTCCTATTAATTTTACAATATCATAAAAAGGCTGTATAATCTTAGGTCCTCTTCTTCTTTGCATTCTAGATACTATTTTTCTATCTATTCCAGATATGAGTAATCCCATAATTATTGTAAAAATGAAACCTGGAAATAAAATTAAATTTACTAATTTTAAAAAATACTTCATATTCCCACCTCTTATATAAATAGAAATAAAACTATAGTAACTATCAATAATGTTGCTACAATCCATAAGGCATAATCATTAACATTACCTGTATGGGCATCCTTAATTCCATTAAAATATTCTTTCAATTGATATTTCATTCCCCAAAATAAATCATTTGATCCAACTTTAATACTATCTCCATCTTCACCACCAATAAAAACCTCATATTTACAGCTTGAATCTATGGAGACATTTGAATAATTTATTCCATTTTGATATTTATGTTTATACTTTTTAAATATACTCATATCAAATGAAGTATCTGATTTTTCATTTATTTCTTCTCCGGCCTTATCACTCTTAAATATTAAAAATAATAAAACTCCTAAAAGCAATACTATAAATAATATTAAAAAGTTTGTTGGATTATAAATTCCAGTAGTTTTAAATCTAATTTCTCCAAATTCAAATATTTCATCTATATTTCCTAATGCACTTCCAATATAAAGTCGTAAATTATATATTGCTCTTATTACTGGCATTAATAAATTTTCTACAACTATTTTTGGTATCAATCCTAAAATCAAAGTTAATATAGATAAAATCCCCATTGAGATTTTCATAGTTACAGGTACATCTTGTATATTTTTATACTTATTTTTTTGTGGTCCAAAAAATATAGAATGTCCAACTTTTATAAAAGATGCTAATGTAAGAGCTGATACAACAATAGCTATTATTGAAGCAATTCCTAAACCACCATTAAATCCAGCCTCGTAAATTATCCATTTAGATGCAAAACCATTAAATGGCGGAATCCCACTAATAGCAGCTGCTCCAAATAAAAACATTGCCATTGTAAAAGGCATTTTCTTTCCAAGTCCAGAAACAGAATCTAAATCAGTAGTTCCTGTAACATACAAGACAGCTCCAGCAACTAAAAATAATAATCCTTTAAAAACAGCATGATTTATCATATGATAAATACCACCTATTAAAACCATTGCACCTACTTCACTATTTTCAATAATAGCCATTCCCAAAGCTGTAATTATATAACCTATTTGCGAAACTGAATGAAATGCTAAAAGCCTCTTAAAATCATGTTGTAACAATGCCATAGAAACTCCTATAACCATTGTTATAAGTCCCCATATTAAAATCAAATATCCTACTGGTTTATTAGTAGCGAGTCCAAAAATCATAAATACTAATCTTATTATTGCATATACACCCGTTTTACTCATTACCCCTGAAAGTATCATTGATATAGATGATGGTGCTGCCATATGTGCTTCAGTTGGCCATGTATGACAAGGAACCATAAATGATTTAACTGCATATCCAACCATCATAAGAGAAAATGCAACTATTAATACTGGACTCATTTCTTGATCCAAATTTAATTTCAATGATATTTCTGCTAAATTCAAAGTTTTAGTTTCACTATAAATTAAACAAGTTCCAAGTAAAATTAAAGATGAACCTAGTGATCCTGTTACTATATACTTAAATGCTGCTTCTACAGCCTTATCTTTATAATTTCTAAATGCAGTTAATGAAATAGCTGCAAATGTCATTATTTCAAGCATTACATACATATTGAATAAGTCACCTGTAAATACGAAACCTATCATACTTGATGTCAATAATAAAAATAATACATAATATTTTTCTAATCCGTTATCTTTGCTCATATATTTTAGTGAATATATTGATGATAAAAATGATGCTCCTGTAATAATCAATCCTAAAAATAATCCTAATGCATCTATTTCAATACATATACCATAAGCATTTCCTTTAATCGGCAACCAATTTCCCATCCATGTTACTATTACTTTATTTTCAATGAAAATAGGATTAATAAGTAATAATACACATATAAAAGATATTGAAGTTGCTATAATAGTTAATACCCTTTTTGCTTGTATATATTTTTCCTTAAATAATCCAAGAACAAAGGCTAATATAAAAGGTATCATTATTGAAATTATTGGAAGATTATAAATAAACTTTGTACTCATCCCCTAATCCTCCTTACTTCATCACTTTCTATACTATTATAATATTTATGAATTTTTATTACTAAAGATAATGCAAGTGCAGTAACACAAGCACCTATTACTATAGAGGTAAGAGTTAATGCTTGTGGAATAGGGTCTACAAAATAACTACTATTGTCTGTAAATATAGGTGCTGTTCCATTAGTTCTATATCCAATTGAAATTAATAATAAATTTATTCCTGAATCTAAGATACCCATTCCAATAACTATTTTTATTAGGTTACTTTTTAATACTATTATTGCTAATCCAATAACAATTAAAAAAAAGGCCCCAATATAATTAATTGTCATTTACTAATCCTCCTTATTTAAGTTAGCTAACATAATTATTATTAAAAATGAAATTCCTGCAAATACTTTAAATCCTACTGCAAAATTCATTAAAAATATGCTTCCTGATGAAAATAAGTCCCCAGGATTCCCCTTCTCTAAAACATTTCCAAAGAATACTCCCGAACCTATTAATCCTATAAATGCTAAAATTATAAATCCAAGTGCTCCTAAGTCCTCTGCAATTTTAAATGTATTAGAAGCTATTCCCTTCTTAACACCCTTAAATCCATATCCAATATAAATAAGCGCAATTGCTCCTGCAATTAATACTCCACCTTGAAATCCTCCACCAGGTGATAAATGTCCATGAATTATTATATATAGGCCTAGAGTAAGTAAAATTGGTAAAACTAAATTAGTACATGAAATTAATATTGAATTTCTTCTTTTTTTCATTTTACTTTTCCTCCTTTACCTTTTTTTCTACTCTTAACACTGTTGCTACTCCACAAATTGCTGTAAATAATACAATTGCTTCACCTAATGTATCATATCCCCTAAAATCAAATACTGTTGCTGTAACTGAATTAATAGCCCCTGTCTTACTAATTGTTTCATTAAGTATTATTTTTGATGCCTTACCTAATTCCTCTTGATTTGCATTCATTTTAACTCCAATAAAAGAAAATAATGCAAGTAATAAAAATAAAATTATATACGTTATTTTTTTTTGCACTTTTCTCCCTCCTTAACCTTTTTACTCTTAACTTTATTTAATGTTATTATAAAGATTACAGGAGTTAATATTGCTCCAACTGCTGCTTCTGCAATTGCTACATCTGGTGCTTTAAGAAGTAAAAATTCTAGTGCTAAAAATGTACCAAGTACAGCCATTGCAATAATACATTGAAGTATATCATCTAAGAAAAATACACATAAAGCAGCAATAATTAATCCAAATATAACTAAAAAATTAAGTATTTCAAAACTACTCATCTATATCCCTCCTATAATGATCAAATTTTGTTTTATCACATAAATGTGCTTTATTCTTATAAGCAGCCCTTGCCATTGCATGTGATCCAACAGGATTACTAATTAATAAAAAAATAACAACTATTAATGCCTTTATCCCTAAAGAAGTATTTGAATTTCCAAATCCATATATACTGCATGCTAAGGCTATTGGCATTGCTCCCATAGTTGCTATATTAGTGGCACTTTGAATCCTGCAAAAAGTATCTGGCATTCTAATTACACCAATTACACCTGCTAATGTAAAAAAAATACCTATTACTATTAATACACAAATTATGATTTCTAATATGGACATTACAATTCCCCCTCTAAATATTTAGAAACTAAAACTGTGCCAATAAAACCCAAAAGCGTTATAATAAGACCTAAATCTAAATACATAGCTCTTTCTTCAATTGTTCCAAATAAAATCATTACAATGCCTAGAATTATATCTATTGAATCTGCAGCTAAAACTCTATCTATTACATTAGGTCCCTTAAAAACTCTATATAATAAAATTAATGCTAGGATAGCCAATAATATTGCTACTATATAAAATATAGAATTCATATCCATTATTTAAAAAGCCTCCTTACAAAATATTCAAACCTTCCTTTTATAATTTTAGATGCTTCTTCAGTATCTTCTGTTGTTGCATCTATCCAATGAATATACATTGAATTTTTACCATTACCTTCTTCATAAATATCCATTGTAATTGTCCCTGGTGTTAAAGTTATACAATTAGCCAACATTGCTAATCCATAATCAGAATTTATATCTGTAGTTATTTTTACAATTCCAGGATTCACATCAATCTTAGGACATAAAGATTTAATTGCAACGCTAAAATTTGCTTTAATAAGTTCCCATAAATATACAGGAATAAATATTAATAAATTAATAATTCTAATTTTTTTAAATAACCATAGCCCATCTTCTCTTACAAAATATGAACTTGAAAATAAGCTTACAACTATTGCTACAATTGCACCTACAATCAATTCCTGTCTTCCTAAGTGAAAAACATTAAAATCTTGCATTAAAAATAGTATCCAAAACAAATATGATAATATAAAGGTAGCAAAAAATGCTGTCCACTTTTTCACAAATTATCACCTTCTAATTTATATTTTTTTAACTAGCCATTTTGCAAATTCCTTTGCTTCACCTTTCTTTAAAGAATTTATCTTAAAAATCTTTGAATTAGGATTTCTTAAAAATGTTTGTTTTTTTACTTCATCTTCATTAAATTTAAAATATTTTATCATATCATATTTAGTAAGTATCAATGCATCTGCTTTTGAAAACATTAATGGATATTTTACAACTTTATCATCACCTTCTGGAATACTTAATAGTGCAACTTTTACTACCTCTCCAATATCAAATTCTGCTGGGCATACCAAGTTACCTATATTTTCAACTATTATTAAATCTAAGTCATTTAAATTAAATTCATGTATAATATTTTTTATTGACATTGCTTCAATATGACATGCACCTTTAGTATTTAATTGAACAACAGGTATTCCTTTATCTTGAATTTTTTTTGCATCTATAGTTCCTTCTATATCTCCTTCTATAACTGCAACATTTAATCCCATTTCTTTTAATTCATCAATTAAATTTAATATAAAAGTTGTTTTTCCAGCTCCTGGAGATCCCATAATATTTATCATTTTAACATTATTTTCATTAAGTTCCTCCTGCACTTCCTTATGACAATCTTCATTCCACTCTAAAATTTGTCTTACAACCTTAATTTCCATAATTAATCAACCTCCATAGTGTCTAAATAAAATTCCTTTCCCTTAGTAATTTCATATACTATTCCCTTGCATTTAGGACATACATAATTATTTTTTCCTAAAACTCCACTATATCCACATTCATTACATTTAATTTCAACTGGTATCTTTTCAACATTAATTTTAGTATTTTCTGCAATTGTATCTTTAGAAACAATATTAAAATAATATTCTATACAAGCTGGAAGTAAATCTGTAAGTTCCCCAACTTTTATATTTATTTTTCTTATTTTTTTTATTTTATGCTTTTCACCTTCCTCTAAGCATATTTTAAGTAATCCCTTTGTTACTGCTAATTCATGCATAATTCTCTTCCTACCTATCTAAACAAGAAAAACAAGGGTCAATACTTGCAACTATTAATCCTGCATCTGCAATTGTATTATTCTTTAACATAACTGGAACTGTCATTGCATTTTTAAATGTTGGTACGTGAATATTAACTCTCCCATTTGTTTGTCCACCATTAGTTACTACATAATAAGTTACTTCACCTCTTGGCGCTTCAGTAACAATCATAGCTTCTCCAGCTGGTACTCTTGGTATTTTATTTCCTAAGTTAATAGGCCCATGTGGAATTTTATTTAATGCTTGTTCAATAATTTTAAAACTTTCTTCAATTTCAATTAATCTTACTACCGCTCTTGAAAATACATCACCATCTTTTGCTAATGCTACATTAAATTCAAAATCTTCATAAAAGTTATAAGACATTGTTTTTCTTACATCAAAATTAACTCCTGAGGCTCTTCCATGAGGGCCACATGCTCCATAATTTAATGCATCATCTTTTGATAAAACACCAACACCTTTAGTCCTAGCTGCTATACTTGAATCTTTAGCATATATATTATAAATATTCTTATATTCTCTTCTTAATTCTGATATCATATTTATTAATGTTTGTTTTTGTTCTTCATTAATATCTCTTCTTGCTCCACCAACAATATTCATAGCATAATTAACTCTATTTCCACTTATAACTTCTAACATATCCATTATCTTTTCTCTTGATGCAAAGCACATCATGAATAAAGAATCAAAAGCAATTATATGTGCCGCTAAACCTAACCATAAATAATGAGAATGTAATCTTTCTAATTCACTTAATATTACTCTTATATATTGCCCCCTCTTTGGAACCTCCATTCCAGCAATATCTTCTATTGCTAAACAATATGTCATTGCATGTGAATGTGAACAAATTCCACATACTCTTTCTACTAATGTAATTGTTTGAATAAAATTCCTAGTTTCAGTTAACTTTTCTATCCCCCTATGGTTATACCCTATATAAACCTCTGAATCCTTTATAATTTCACCTTCAGTAAGAAGCTTAACATGAACAGGTTCCTCTAAAGCAGGATGATAAGGGCCTAATGGTAAAACATAACTCATTATTTACTCCTCCTTTTGATTGTTTTTTAATTTTTTTAATTCATTTAAAGGCATTATTAAAATTTGTCCTTGCCCTTCCTTAAATTCATCTGGCAAAAATAATCTTCCACTAAATACAAGGCCTTCGAACTTTACTGGCATAACCTCTTGTATTTCCTCCTCAAACCATTGTGCTCCTTTATATATATTAGTAATTGTGGGTAATATATTTTCCCCTTCAATATGATAATGCTTTCTAAATTCATCATACTCTAATGTATAAACAATAATATTACTTTTTTCTTTATTTACATAACCATTGATAGCAACTAACCTCCCTTCCTTTTCCCTGACTTCTCTTACCTTTTTCACTATTTCATCCTTTGAAATTTTTTCTGTGATAATTTTTTTCATATCACACCCCCAAACATTATTTTCTGTTTATGTATATTTTTTACAATTATTTATTCTTTTATTATACAAAAATTTATGTCCTATTTTAATAGTATATTTAAACTTTTTGAATTTTATTTTATATCCATAACTTTTATGCTATAATTACAATATAATTACTGTTAATATAGTATAATTTATAATAAAGGAGTTTTTTGCAATGGGTTTCAAAGATAAAATGACTAAATATTACTCTGATGCATATATGAATAAGTACGGAGACAGAATGACAAGTGTATCTGGTACAGTTTTATCAGTTAAAACTGAAACTAAGAGCTTTTTAGGAATTTTTAATAGATTACATGTTTGGTTAGTTGTTAAATCTGATGCTGGTAAGCAAATATGTAAATGTGAATATAAGAGAAATAGATGGTTTAAAAAGCCTGAATTTATAGATATAAATCAAGGTAACAAAGTAATTGTTATGGGAATCAAAGGTGAAAAAGGTAAAGCAAATTCTGAAGTTGTTATTGCTTCAAATATAGCTAACTTAACTACAAGAAAAGATCTTCACCCATTTGACCATAGTCAAATAAAAAAAGCTAGACAACAAGCTACTAAAATGAGAACAAGATAATAAAAGAGTCGCAAATGCGGCTCTTTTTGATAATATTAAGACAGTACTATTCCAAACAGTACGGTCTAAGCTTACATATTTATATTATCCATTTTTTATATTCTTAAAAATTAATTATTAATCTTCAATCTTTATTACTTTCAATTTCTTTTTATAAATCCAAATTAAATCTTATAAATACCACCAAAACTTTTAACATGAAATCTACTTTACAAATATAAATATTATATTTGTAATCCTAATAAAAAAACTGCAACATAATTTTCTATTATGTTACAGTTTAATTTTTATATTAATATTTCAAATTTTAGAAAACAACTAATTCTGTTCCTTCAATTGCTTTTCTAACCATTTCTTCAACATCTAAAACAGATTCTGCTTTTCTCATTGCTTCTAATTGTGGCTTAGTTTTAGGATGTTTTGGCACAAATATTGTACAACAATCTTCATATGGTAATATTGAAGTATCATATGTTCCTATTTCTTTAGCAATATCCATAATATCACCTTTATCCATTGCAATTAATGGTCTAAATACTGGTCTATCTGCACAATCAGTACTTACTATTAATCCTTCCATAGTTTGACTTGCAACTTGACCTATACTTTCTCCACTTGAAATTGATTGTACTCCATACTTTTCAGCTAAAGTACATGCACATCTCATCATAAATCTTCTCATTAATATTGTTAACTCATCTTGTCTGCATTTTTCCATTATATCTAATTGAATTTCTGTAAATGGAACTATATATAAATTAACTCTTTCAGTGTAATTAGAAAGTATCTTAGCTAACTCCTTAACTTTATCTTTTGCTCTTTCTGAAGTATATGGATGACTGTGATAATAAACACAATTTAATTCTACACCTCTTCTAGCCATTAAATATCCTGCTACTGGAGAGTCAATACCACCTGAAAGCATTAACATTGTACTTCCATTCATTCCATATGGTAATCCTCCAACACCTTTTATTTTATCTTTACTTGTAAATACATATGCATTTTCTCTTATTTCTATATTTACTAAGCATTCTGGATTTTTAACATCTACATAAAGTGCTTCTCCAAAATGATGAAGTACATATCCTCCAACTTGTCTAGATGTTTCTATAGAATTTAATTGGAATTTCTTATTTGCTCTATTTGTTTCAATTTTAAATGTTTTAGGATTAGCTTCCTTAACTTTCTTTAAAGCCTCTTCCTTTATGGCATTTAAATCTCTTTCAACTTGAGTAACTATACATACTTCAGCAACACCAAATACTTTTCTTACTCTTTCTACTGCTGCTTCTATGTCTGTTGCCTTAATAAAACCTCTTCCTTGGTCAGTAACAAATTCAAATTCTAATCCAGAAAGTTTTTTTTCTATGTTTTCCTTTAACTTTCTTTCAAACTTTCCTCTATTTAATCCTTTTAAAAATATTTCTGAAGCATACTTCACTAAAATTAACTTATTGTTCATCTTTTTACTCTCCTTAAAAACATTAATGACTTTTTAAGTACATCAATTGTATAATCTACTTCTTCCTTTGTATTTTCATATGAGAAAGAAAATCTAATTGCTGACTCCACTTCTTTATTACTTAATCCCAAAGATTTTATTACATAACTTCCATGTGCTGCACTACTTTTAGATGTACATGCAGATCCAGTAGCTACATAAATATTTTGCTCTTCTAGCAAATGTAATAACACCTCAGCCCTAACACCTAAAAATGAAACATTTAAAATATAAGGACTAAAGCCATCTATTTCTCCATTAATTCTTATATCCTTTATTTCATTTAATCTTTCAACAAAATATTTTTTTAACTCTAAAACTTTATCATACCTGCTTTCCATTTCTTCAAAAGTCATTTGAGCTGCTTTTTCAAATCCAATTATTCCTGGTAAATTTTCTGTTCCTGCTCTAATACCTTTTTCTTGGCTTCCTCCAGAAATTAATGAATTTAATATTATTCCTTTTTTTATATATATAAATCCTACACCTTTTGGTCCGTGAATTTTATGAGATGCAACTGTTAAAAAGTCTACATTTGACTTATTAACATCAATAGGAAGCTTTCCATAACCTTGAACTGCATCTACATGAAACTTAGCTCTTGAGCTTCTTTCCTTAATTAATTTTCCGATAGCTTCAATGTCTTGAATAACTCCAATTTCATTATTAACTTGCATTATTGATACTAATACAGTATCTTTTGTAATGGCTTCTTCTAAATCTTCTAATGAAATTCTTCCTTCACTATCAACATCTAAATATGTAACCTTTACACCTTTTTCTTCAAGCTGCTTACATGTACTAATTATTGAATGATGTTCAAAAGCAGTTGTTATAAAATGATGCCCTGGTTTTAATAATCCCTTTAAAATAAGATTATTACCCTCACTTCCTCCAGAAGTAAAATAAATTTCTTCTTTATTGCATTTAATTGTAGATGCAAAATACTCTCTTGCTTCATTTAATCGCTTTTCACAATTCATTCCAATCTTATGTAATGATGATGGATTGCCAAAGTACTCCTTCATGCCCTTGCTTACAGCTTCTATTACTTCATCATAAGGCTTAGTAGTTGCACTATTATCAAAATAAACATTCACTGACAATCACTCCTTTCTTATTAGTATTTACATCATAAGTGAATTTTTTAATTTTAGTTTCACAAATTAAATCTAAAATTTTAATACTATAAATAGTTATATCACATTAATTTTAAATTCTATCAAAATAAATCTCTGGGGTCAATCCAAATATTAGATTAACCCCAGAGACAATTATATTTTACTCCATAGCTATAAATTCTACTCTATCAACATAATCTAGTTTTTTCAAATTTTCTAGCATTTCACTTAATTCAATTTTCATTGATGATATATCAATAGTTAAACTTAAATTAGCTAAATTATTAATTGGAATCCCCTGATCAATTGTTAGTATATTTCCTTGGTATTCTGAAATAAGATTTAATATATTTGAAAGTACCCCTTTTTCATGCCCAATTATCATATTAAAAGTTGCCTTTCTTCCATTAGACATTTGAGAAAATTCAAATACATAATCTTTATACTTATAATAAACACTTCTGCTTATTCCAGCTAATTTTGTAGCTTCAGTGATTTCTTTAACTTTGCCTTCTTGTAAAATCTTTTTTGTAGCAATCACCTTTTCATATACTTCTGGCAAAACCTTTTTATCAATAACTAAATAATCTCCGTTCATATTTATTCACCTTTCAAAATTTTTGCCCCATCTTTATCAATTGTTAACTCTTTAATATCCCAATTAATATCATTATCACTTATAAATTTTGAAATTTCATTTACAAAAACAAAATCATCTTTACTTATTATTGCCATTAATGTTGGTCCTGCTCCACTTAAAAAACATGCAAAAACATTTAATTCTAATGTTTTATTATATACATTATTAAAATTCTTTATAAGACCACTTCTATATTGTTGATGAAGTTTATCCTTTGTTGCTTCTCTTAATAAATTATAATTTCCATTTGAAAATGCAGATACCAATAAAGCAGCTCTTCCTATATTATAAACACAATCTTTAAATAAAATTTCCTTAGGTAATATTGCTCTTGCCTTTTCAGTTGAAAGCTTAAATCTTGGAATCAATGCAACAAACTTTATACCATCTTTTACATTCACACAATTATATAATGGCTTTTTATCATTTGTCATTATTGTAGAAATTAAGCCTCCAAAAATAGCTGGACATACATTATCTGGGTGCCCTTCAATATCAACTGCTAAGTTTAATATTTCTTCTTTATCTATATTCTTACCCATTAATGCAAAAGCCCCTATTAATCCAGCTACTATACAACTAGAACTAGATCCTAATCCTCTTGATATTGGGATATCCTGTTTTATTATTGTAATCCCTAAACCATAAAATTTAAAGTCATATTTATCAAAAACTTTTTTAATAGCTTTATAAATTATATTATCTTCATTTTGAAATTCTTTTTCCACACCTTCAAAAAATAAACCTTCTTCATCTTTAAGTGAAAATCCATATTCATTATATATACTTAAAGAAATTCCCAACGAATCAAATCCTGGCCCCAAATTTGCTGATGTCGCTGGTACTCTTACCTTAATCAATTTTTATTCTCCTTTAAAAATTCAAGTAAGCTTTCCTTCATCATTTCTTTATTACATACCTTATTGTGAATAACCTTCTTAACATCCAAGCCCTTTAAATTATTAGGAATTTCAATATTAGTATATTCATTTAATAACTTCAACACTTCAAAATCATTTTTATTACTAACATCTAATCCTAAAGCCCTACATATGCTTCTTGGAAATTTATACGGACTTGCAGTAGATACTATAAGAGCTTGTCTGTTATCTCCTATTTCATTCTTATATTTATTAAGAACTACATATCCAACAGCTGTATGTGTATCCATAAGATAATTTTCTTTTTCATAAACTTCTTTAATTGCTTTATACACTTCTTTAGTATCAGCATAATTTCCATAAAAGTCCTTTAAGAACTTCCTGCTTTCATTTGAAATTGAATAAACACCATTTTCATTTAATTCTTCCATAAGCTTTTTAGTTTTTTCTGCATCTCTATTATTAGCTTCAAATATAAGCCTTTCCAAATTAGAAGATATTAAAATATCCATTGATGGAGATTCAGTTAATATTAAATCTCTTCTTTTATCATATATACCTGTATTTAAAAAATCTGTTAATACATTATTTTCATTAGATGAGCATATTAGCTTTCCTATAGGAAGCCCCATTCTTTTTGAATAGTAAGCTGCTAATATATTTCCAAAGTTCCCTGTTGGAACTACTATATTTATTTCATTGCCCTCTTTTATTTTTTGCTTATTAACTAAATCAAAGTAACCATAAAAATAATAAACTATTTGTGGAACTAATCTTCCAATATTAATTGAATTTGCCGAAGATAATAAAAAGCCCCTATTTTTTAATTCTTTCTTAAATTCAATATCCCCAAATATCTTTTTAACTCCACTTTGTGCATTATCAAAGTTGCCTCTAATTCCAATTACTTCTACATTATTACCTTCTTGAGTTACCATTTGTTTTTCCTGAATTGCACTTACTCCATTTTCAGGATAATAAACTACAACCTTAAATCCATCAACATTACTAAATCCCTGCAATGCTGCCTTTCCTGTATCCCCAGAAGTTGCAGTTAATATTATTATTTCTTCTTTTATATTATTTAACTTTTTTGCTTCTTTCATTACTTGTGGTAAGAAAAGAAGTGCTGCATCTTTAAATGCAGATGTTGGCCCATGATATAATTCTAAAAAATTCTTTTCTTCTCTAACAGAAAATTTACCATTATAAGCCCTATTTATTACCCCTTTTAAATTTTCTTCTCCTATATCTCCAAAAAATTCTTTTATAACTTCATATGCTAATTCTATATAAGAAAGCCCCATTTTCTTTTTTAAATTATCATATATATTAAGAAATTCATTTGGAACATATAATCCACCGTCATTTGCAATACCCTTTATAATTGCTTGCGAGGATAAAACTGTTTCCTCCCCTCCTCTTGTACTTATAAAATTCATTTTGCACCCCCTAATTAACATTTATATGCTCATCCTTTATTTTTATTTTAAAACAATAATTACCATAAAAAAATTTTATCATGTATTTCCATGATATACAACCGTTTTTTCACTGTAAACATTTTTAATACCAAAAAATGTTTTCTTTATAAATAAAAAATTTCTGACTATATAATTTCATAGCCAGAAATCAATTAAAAATTATTTTTTTGATTTAATTAATAAATATACACTGTTTATTAAGAATATTATTCCTGAAAAAAATATTACTAATAACCATTGTCCTAAATTTAATGCAACAGTATTAAAAATTCCACTTAAAAAAGGTATATATAATATACAACATATCATTGTCATAGAAACTAATACAGCTCCTAATAAATATATATTACTAAATATATTTATCTCAAATATAGAATGTCTTTCTGATCTACACTCAAATACATGCAATAATTGTGACATAACTAAAGTACACATTGTAATAGTCCTACAAGTTGCTAAATCCATTCCATAATATCTACCTGACATAAATGATAAAAGTGTGCAAACTCCTATTAAACTTCCCCTTACAATAATCTTTTCCCAAAGTCCTCTTGCAAAAATACCTTCATTTTTTTCTCTTGGAGATTGTCTCATTATATCTTTATCAGGAGGATCAACACCTAATGCAATTGCAGGTAATCCATCTGTAGCAAGGTTTACAAATAAAATTTGAATTGGTGTAAGTGGATTTGGTAAATAAAATAATGATGCTAAAAACATTGTTAAAACTTCACCTAGGTTACAAGATAATAAATATCTTATAAACTTTCTTATATTATCATAAATTACTCTTCCTTCTTCTACTGCTGATACAATTGTAGCAAAATTATCATCCATTAATACCATAGCTGCAGCTTCCTTAGTTACATCAGTTCCTGATATACCCATTGCAACTCCAATATCAGCTTCCTTAATTGCTGGTGCATCATTTACACCATCACCAGTCATAGCAACAATATTATTATCCTTTTTAAAAGCTCTAACAATTCTTAATTTATGATTAGGTGATACCCTAGCAAATACTCTTATTTTATTTACTTTTTTAACCAACTCTGAATCTGACATCTTTTCTAATTCATCACCTGTTACAGCTTGATCATCAGAATTACATATGTTAATACTTTTAGCTATAGCTAATGCTGTATTTTTATGATCTCCAGTAATCATGATAGGTTTAATTCCTGCCATTTTACATTTTAAAACAGCATCTTTAACTTCTATCCTTGGAGGATCCATACTACCTGCAACACCTAAAAATATTAAATCACATTCAACTGATTCATTTTTAACTAAATTCTCTTCCTTATATGCTGCAGCTATACATCTTAGTGCTCTATTAGACATAGCTTCAATATAACTATATATTTGTTTTTTCTTTTGATATGTTAATGGCTTTACCTTACCATTTTCTAATACCGAATTACACTTTTCTAATACTCTTTCTGGAGCTCCCTTCATATAACAAGTTTCTTTACCATTTTCATTCATTATAACTGTCATCATTTTTCTAGTAGAATCAAATGATATTTCATAAACTCTTTTACTTTTCTCTACAAATTTTTGAAGTTCCTTGCTATCTTTATAAAAAGCCTTTACTAAAGCTGTTTCTGTTGGATCACCCATAACAGCTTTTTCAATATCTTTTATTTCATAATTATAATTAGCATCATTGCAATATATAAATGCCTCTTTTAACTTTTCACAATCATAAATTTTTTCTTTATCTAATTCATATATTCTTCCATTAACCAATATTTCTTTTACAGTCATCTTATTTTGAGTTAATGTTCCTGTTTTATCAGAACAAATTACTGATGTACATCCTAATGTTTCAACTGCAGGTAGCTTTCTAACAAGTGCATTTCTCTTTAACATTCTACCAACACCTAATGCTAATGCAACTGTTACTATTGCTGCTAAACCTTCTGGTATTGCTGCAACAGCTAATGAAACACCTAAAAGAAACATTTCTGTAATATCATTACCTCTTATTATTCCTAATATAGTAACAATTAAACAAACTACGATACACATTACAACAAGTATTTTTCCTAAGGAATCTAGTCTTTCTCTTAAAGGTGATTTATCTTCTTCTATATTATCTAAAAGATTAGCTATCTTACCCATTTCAGTTTTCATTCCAATAGCATCTATTATTATTAAGCCTCTTCCTTTTAAAACTATTGTTCCCATAAACCCTGAATTTTTACCTTTTGTTGTATCTTTTGAAATTCCAACTGATTCTCCTGTTAATAATGATTCATCAACAACCATATTAGCTGCATCAATAAATGTTCCATCTGCTGGAATTCTATCTCCTGCTTCTAAAACAACTAAATCACCTATAGTTAATTCCTTTGAACTAACAACTTTTATATTTCCATCTCTAATTACCTTACATGTTGGTGCTGCTAATTCTTGAAGTGCTTCTAATGATTTTTCAGTTCTAAACTCTTGAACAAATCCTAATATTGCATTTACAATTACTATAATAAGTATAGTTATTGCATCTGCCTTATCTCCAATAAATCCTGAAATAATAGTTGCACCTATTAATACCCATACTAAAAAATCATTAAATTGTGCTAAAAAAATTAAAACTGGTGATTTTTTCTTATTATGTTTAAGTTCATTTAACCCATAGGTTTTAACTCTTTTTTCTGCTTCTCTAGTACTTAATCCTCTAGTAAATTCCTTTTCCTGTATCACCCTTTTTCCTCCTCTTTAAGAACTCTTGTATATATATATTAATGTTTATGTAATACTATGAATATTTATGGAAAATTTATGATTTCTATACTTAACATTTTTATTTACAAATTCCTAATAGAAATATAGAATAATACTATATGTAAAGTATGTGAAATTTCTTTTAATATTAAATATTTTATTATTTAGTTAAAGGATTTCCTTATTTTATTGAATTTTAATACAACTAACTAAAGGAGGCGTATTGCATGAAAGATGTAATTTATGTAACTGGACATAAAAATCCAGACTCGGACTCAATATGCGCTGCTTACGCATATGCTGAATTCAAAAATAAAATTGGCGATATTGAAACTATTGCTTGTAGATTAGGTAATGTTAATCAAGAAACTCAATATATCTTAGATTACTTCAACGCTGAAGCTCCACAACTTTTAAAAACAGTTAAATTAAAGGTAGAAGACTTACAATTTGATAATATAAGTCCTGTATCTCCTGAGCTTTCTTTAAAGACAGCTTGGACTATAATGAGAGATAAAAATATAAAAACATTACCTGTTGCAGATGAAAATGACCATCTTTTAGGGGTACTAGCAGTATCTAACCTTACATCTTGCTACATGGATATTTGGGATAACAGAATTTTAGCTAAAAGTAATACAACATTAGATAATATTATTGATACTTTATCTGCTAAAGCTTCTTATATTAATGAAAATTTAACTACATTCCCAGGTAAAATAGTTGTTTCAGCTATGCAACCTGACACTATGACTGGTCATATTGAAGAAGGTGATATTGCAATAGTTGGAGATAGAGAAGAAGCTCAAGCTGAATTAATTAAACTTAATGTTTCATTAATGATTGTAACTGGAGGATATGCTCCTTCTCAAAACATAATTGAATTAGCTAAAGAACATGGTGTAACTGTTATAGTAACTCAACATGATTCATTTACAACTTCAAGACTTTTAGTTCAAAGTATCCCAGTTGGATATGTTATGGTAAAAGAAAATATAGTTTCTTTCACAACTGATGATTTAGTTGATGATATAAAAGGAATTATGACTGAAACTAGATTTAGAAGCTACCCTGTTTTAGATCAAAACGGAAGAGTTGTTGGTACAGTTTCTAGATACCACTTAATTTCTAACCATAAGAAAAAAGTTATTCAAGTTGACCACAATGAAAGAGGTCAATCTGTTGATGGATTAGAAGATGCTGAAATATTAGAAATCATTGACCACCACAGAGTAGCTGATATTCAAACAAATAATCCAATTTACTTCAGAAATGAACCAGTTGGAAGTACATCAACAATAGTTGCTAAATGCTTCTTTGAAAATGGAATCAGACCTTCAAGAAAGGCTGCTGGATTATTATGTGGTGCTATAATTTCTGATACATTATTATTCAGAAGTCCAACTTGTACTCCACAAGATCAATATACTTGCAAAAAGCTTGCTGAAATTGCTGATATAAACATAGAAAAATTTGCAAAAGAAATGTTTAAAGCTGGTACTTCATTAAAAGGTAAAACTGTTGAACAAATCTTTAATTCAGACTTCAAACCATTTACTATTGAAGATACTAAAGTAGGTATTGCTCAAGTTAACACAATGGATATTGAAGGATTCATGCCTTTAAAAGAAGAAATGTTAAATTATATGGATCAAAAGGCTAAGGAAGCTGGATTAGATATGGTTATGTTATTATTAACTGACATATTAAATGAAGGTTCTGAAATATTAGTTACAGGTACTAAACCTGAAATAGTTGAAAAGGCATTTAATGTTACATTAAAAGACAAAGGTGCATTTTTACCAGGAGTTCTTTCAAGAAAGAAACAAGTTGTACCTCCAATAACTAATGCAATAACTGCTTAATTAATATAAGGTAATTTTAAAATAGGACTTTTGCACTAAATAATTAGTGTAAAAGCCCCATTTTTTACTCATTATCAATCACAATACCAAGCTTAGTTGAAATTATGGTATTAAGCTTGTTTATTGAAAATGTTAATGTCATTATTTGTTTTTCTAATCGTATTAATAAATATGCACTAATAGCTACTGGAAAACCTACATTAGCAATTAAATTTACAAGTTCACTTATCTCCATAAATTTACCTCCTAAAAATAATATTTACACTTAATATATATCCAGTAACTACTTAATTTTTATTTATATTTTAAGCTTTTTATTATTTATTCTCTAAAAGCTCATTATATCTTTTCATAATTTTTATTAAAATTTCATTATTAACATCAAACTTTATATCATCAACTTGAGATATTGGCAATATAGCAACTGAAGTTCCTGAAATAAATAATGAATCTAAATCACTTATTTCAGAGGCCTTTATTTCTTTTTCTTCTACTTCTATCCCTAGTGATTTTGCTATCTTAAATATTTTATCTCTTGTAATTCCCCTAAGCACTGCTTCACCTTTAGCTGTTATAAGATTTTTATCTTTTATTCCAAAAAAGTTTGATTTACTACCTTCTGTAATAAAACCATGCCTATCTACTAAAAGTGCTTCATGAGCATTAGCTTCCTTCATTTTTTCTGCAACTTTTGCTCTAAACGCTGTACTAACTACCTTTAAATTTGGATTTTCTCTTTCTCCATAATAAAGAATAACCTTTACTCCTTTTTTATAATATTCCTTTGAAGGATAAGAATGCATTATATAATAAATCTTAAAGTTATTATTATTTACATTGCATGTTATTTTTATATTTCCTAAAGCATTATCATTTTTTTTAATTACTTCAATTATTAACTTTTCTATTTCATCTTCATCATAAGGAAATTCTTTATTAATTAATTTAAATGACTTTTTCATTCTCTCTAAATGATCTTTTAAAAATGCAGGCTTTCCATTAACAACTCTTAAAACCTCATATATTATTTTTTCCTTAGAGTCTTCATCAGTAAATTCCTTTATTGGATATATTATCCCATTATTTAAATAGTATTTATTTATAGCTTCCATAAAAAATTACACTTCCCTTGAAATTTGTTATTTCCATTTTAATATTTCAAATTTATTATGCTTTTTATAATTAATTAAATAAGGATTACCAACTAAATCTAATAAAGGCTTATCCGAAAGAGAATCTGAAAACATATATGAATTTTTAAAATCAGCTTTTATATTTTTTTCTTTCAAAACTTTTTCTAATCTTTTAACTTTTTCTTCACCTTTACAATTATTCCCGCTCATTTTTCTTACAAACTTTCCATTTTCAAAAATAAACTTTGTTCCAATTATTAAATCAACTTCTTTAATTGCATAAAATTCCTTAATATAAAATTCTGGTGATGCCGATATAAGAATTACCATATAACCTTCATTTTTTAATTTTTTAATCATATTTACAGCATCTTCATAAAGTATCGTACTTAATCTTTCATCATAAAATGATTTTGTTAATATTGCTAATTCCTTTTCATCTATATTTTCTATAAACTTTAAAAAACATTCTTTAACTCTTTTTTCATCATATACCTTTATTCCATACATAAGTCCTGAGTACAAAGCCCTAGGTAAAAATTTTATGTTTTTTATATCTTTTGATACAAGATACTTAAAAAATTCCATTAATGTTTCTTTTCTTGTTATTGTATAATCTATATCAAATATAGCTAGTTTCTCCATCCTTCTCCTCCATTATGTTTTAAGGGCTGAGCATTTAATTTTGCTTCAGCCCCATATTTTAATTTAATTTTTTTATAAAACTTTCAATTCTATTAAGTCCTTCTTTAATTGCCTCCATTGAAGTTGCATAAGAAACCCTTATATAATTGTTTAACCCAAATGCCTTTCCTGGAATAACTGCTAACTTTTCATTTTCTAATAAACTAGCACAAAACTCCATTGAATCATTTAATATTTTTCCATTTATTTCTTTACCTAAGCAATTTTCTATATTAATCATAATATAAAATGCTCCCTTAGGTTTGACTATACTTAAATTATCAATACTTTCAATTCTATTTATCATGTAATTTCTTCTTTTTTCAAACTCATTAATCATTTTTGTTATTTCATCTTGTGGCCCACTTAATGCTTCTAAAGCCGCATATTGAGTTATTGAACAAACATTTGAAGTTACATGACTTTGAATACTTATCATTAATTTTGCTATTTTTTCACTTGCAGCACAATATCCTATTCTCCAACCTGTCATTGCATATGACTTAGATAACCCATTGATAACAATAGTTCTTTCATATGCATCTTTTGAAAGACTTGCAATACTTATATGATTTTCATTATCATATATAAGCTTTTCATACATTTCATCTGAAATAATAATAATATTATATTTTTTAGCAAAATCAGCTATTACCTCTAATTCTTCTTTATTATATATAGTTCCTGTTGGATTGTTAGGTGTGTTTAATACAATAGCTTTTGTTTTTGCAGTAACTGCCTTTTCTAAATTTTCCTTAGTAAATTTATAATTTGATTTTTCATCACCTTCTACAAATACAGGTTTTCCATCAGCTAATTTAATAAGTTCAGGATAGCTTACCCAATAAGGCGTTGATACTATTACCTCATCTCCAGGATTTAGTATTGCTAAAAATGTATTTGCTAAACTTTGCTTTGCTCCTGTAGAAACTACTATTTGTGATGGATTATACTCTAGCCCATTATCATCTTTAAATTTTTTACAAATTGCTTCTCTTAATTGAAGAATTCCATTAACACTTGTATATTTTGTATTTCCATCTTCCATTGCCTTAATCGCTGCATTAATTATATTTTTAGGTGTATTAAAATCTGGTTCTCCTGCACTAAAACTAATAACATCTATTCCCTTTTCCTTCATTTCTTTAGCCTTTGCTGTTATTGCTAAAGTTAATGATGGTTCAATTGCTTGTGCTTTTCTTGATAATTCCATTTATATGCCCCCATTATTTTCTTTTATCAAAATTAATAAATTTATTTAAACATTCTTCATTTAGTCCATAGCTACCAATGGATAAATTATCACTACCAATATGCCTTCCATGATAATCACTTCCACCACTTACACAAAGCTTATATTTTCTAGATAAATTAAAAAATTTATTAATATCTCCTTGTGAATGACTTGGATGATAAACTTCTATTCCCTTCAATCCAAAGCACCTTAATTCTCTTAATATATTTTCAACTTCAATTTTTCTGTATATTTGCCCCGGATGTGCTAAAATTGGTACTCCTCCACAATTATTAATAACATCTATACATTCTCTATAATTTAATCTAAAACCCTTCACATATCCAGGCTTTCCTTGTACTAAATAACTTCTAAATGCACTTTTATAGTTATCAAAATATCCTTTTTTAACCATTGCATTAGCGATATGACTTCTTCCAACTGTAGATGTATGATCTATATCTAAATCATCTAACTTTAAATTTATATTATAATTTTTTAAATTATATAATATCTTTTCTACTCTTTTTATTCTTTGTACATTCAATTCATTAACAAGTGATTTTAAATCATCATTTTCAATATCTATAAAATATCCAAGTATATGAAGTTCCATATCATTATATTCAGTACTTAATTCAATGCCTGGAATTATGACTAAATCATCATAGCTATTTCTAGTTACATATTGAGATGATATAGAATCATGATCTGTTATTGAAATATATTTAATTTTATTTTTTATTGCTGAATCAATTATTTCTTCTGGAGTTTTACATCCATCAGAATAACTAGAATGAATATGTAAATCTGCATACTTCATTTTATTCACCTTTTCTCTTTAAGTGACAATTTACCTTATTATTATAAATACACTTTTATTTAGTTTAGGTTATTAAGTAAATTGCTATTCCTTTATTAATAAAATTTTAATTTTACTTTATTCACTTACCCTATAATAAACTTTTTCTCATATTAAATAAATAATTACTTATTTATATTTTAAGTAATATTTGCCATAATAAAAATATATCATCTTAGCAATAAAATGTAAATTGGAAACACTGAATTTACCTCTCAATTAGCTTTAAAAAAATGGGATGTCGCACTAAAACTTTTATACATAATATATTGTTTTAAAAAATAAAAATCAACACAATATATTGTAGTATTTATTCTTAATGCGACATCCCCTTTAAAATATTAGTCGTTAACTAAAACGTTTGTGTAATATTCAGTTACTTTATCAAATTCAGCTTCTTCTGGAACTATAAGTTCTCCTTCTTCAGTTGATCTGAATAAATATACTGATTCATCTTCTGGATTTTGAGCTAATACATATTCATTTTCTTCAAATTCAAATGCATCAACTATTGGGCAAGATAAAACATTTCCGTTATCATCTTCTAAATCAACAACAAAATGTTCATGTTCGTGCTCTCCACATCCACAGTTATCTCCACATCCATGTTCTTCATGATTATGTCCGCATCCGCAACCTTCATGCTTATTTAATTCATTTTCCATTTTACATTCCTCCTTAATAGTAAATTAAACATTTTAAAGTAAAAATACACTTATAAAAAATTGTATTATTACTTAAGCTTAACTTATGTAGTCTTTATCATTGTACTCTTATTTTTCAGAAAATAAAAGAAAAATATTATTTTTTAAATAATATTCTAAATTTTATTAAAATTAATTTTTTTATTATACAAAAAGGAACTGCATTCAAATTAAATTTATTAATCTAATTTGATTCAGCTCCTTCTTAACTATAAATTATTCTTCAGTTGCAAGCTTCTTATAGTTTTCTAATCTTTCCATTGCATCAGCCTTAGTCTTTTCAAATAAAGCATCTGCAACTTCTGGGAATGACTTAGCTAGTGAAGCATATCTAACTTCACCCATTAAGAATTCCTTAAAGTCTCCCTTAGGTTCTTTTGAATCTAAAGTAAATGGATTCTTAACTCCTCTTAATGCAGGATTATATCTATATAAAGCCCAATATCCACAATCTACAGCTTTTTTAGCTTCTGCTTGTGAATTAGTCATTCCAGCTTTAATACCATGATTTATACATGGTGAATAAGCTATTATTAATGATGGTCCATTATAAGCTTCCGCTTCAGCCATTGCTTTAAGAACTTGATTTTTATCTGCACCCATACAAACCTGAGCAACATATACATAACCATAGTTCATTGCCATCATTCCTAAATCTTTCTTCTTAGTTCTCTTACCAGACGCAGCAAATTTTGCAATTGCAGCTGTTGGTGTAGCCTTAGAAGATTGTCCACCAGTATTAGAATAAACTTCTGTATCAAATACTAATACATTGACATTGTCTCCTGATGCAAGTACATGGTCAAGCCCACCATATCCTATATCATATGCCCAACCATCTCCACCAAATATCCATTGAGATCTCTTAACAAAGAATTCCTTATCCTTTAAAATAGTTTTAGCTATTTCAGTATCAGAATTTTCTAATGCAGCAACTAAAGCATTTGCTCTTTCTCTAGTTCCTGTACTTTCATCTTTATTATCTAACCAATCTTTTAACACAACCTTAGTTTCATCTGATAAATTGCTTTCTAATGCAACTTTAACATTTTCAGCAACTCTATCCCTTATAGCTTGAACTCCTAAGAACATACCTAATCCATATTCGGCATTATCTTCAAATAATGAATTTGCCCATGCAGGTCCATGTCCATTATGATTAACTGTATATGGAGTTGCCGGAGCAGATCCTCCCCAAATTGAAGAGCAACCAGTAGCATTTGCTACCATCATTCTATCACCAAATAATTGAGTTGCAAGCTTAGCATATGGAGTTTCTCCACATCCTGCACAAGCTCCTGAAAACTCTAACAATGGTTGTTCAAATTGGCTTCCCTTTACAGTGTTTTTATTCATAGGGTTTTTCTTAGGTGAAACTTCTGTAGTAACATAATCCCAAACTTCCATTTGATCATGTTGACTATCTTGTGGTTTCATAACTAAAGCCTTATTCTTTGATGGACATACTTGAGCACAGTTTCCACAACCTGTACAATCAAGAGGTGTAATACCAATTGAGAACTTATAAGGTACTTCTGTCTTTATTCCCTTAGCATCAGTAGTCTTCATTGCATCTGGAGCTTTTTCAGCTTCCTCACCTATTAATAAGAAAGGTCTTATTGCTGCATGAGGACATACTATAGAACATTGGTTACATTGAATACAATTTTCTGGAATCCATTCAGGAACATTAATTGCGATTCCTCTTTTTTCATATGCAGCAGTACCTGCCATAAATGTACCATCTTCCATACCATGTTTAACAAATGTTGAAACTGGTAAATCAAAACCTTCTTGTCTATTCATAGGTTCTACTATGTCTTTTATAAATGATGGTACTTCTTTAGTAACGCTATCTTCTTCTTCAACTGCATTTGCCCATTCTGCAGGAACTTCTATTTTAACAATAGCATCAATACCTGCATCAATAGCAGCATTATTCATATTAACAACTTTTTCACCTTTTTTACCATATGAAGTAACAACAGCTTCTTTTAAATATGCTACTGCTTCATCTACTGGAATTATATTAGCTAATTTAAAGAATGCAGCTTGCATTATCATATTTATTCTTCCACCAAGTCCTATTTCTTGTGCTATCTTAACAGCATTTAATGTATAGAATTCTATATTTTTATTAGCTATAGTTCTCTTCATTTCAGCTGGTAATTTTTCATTAATTTCTTCTGGTGTCCAAATTGTATTTAATAAGAACTTTCCATTAATTTTTAAGCCATCTAATACATTATATTTATAAACATATGATTGATTGTGACATGCTACAAAATCAGCCTTATCAATTAAATATGGTGATTTAATTGGTTTCTTACCAAATCTTAAATGAGAAACTGTAATACCACCTGATTTTTTAGAATCATATGAAAAATAACCTTGAGCATACATGTCTGTATGATCTCCAATTATCTTAATAGCACTCTTATTAGCACCAACTGTACCATCTGAACCTAATCCCCAGAACTTACATGCTTTAGTTCCCTCTGGAGTAGCATCGATGTCTTCTACTGTTTCTAATGATGTATTAGTAACATCATCAACAATACTAATTGTAAATCCATTTTTAGGCTCGTCCTTTGCTAAATTAGCATAAACTGCAGCTATATCTGATGGATTTGGATCTTTAGAACCTAATCCATATCTACCACCAACTATTAATGGAGCATTTTCTTTTCCAGCAAATGCACTTACTACATCTAAGTATAATGGCTCCCCAATTGATCCTGGTTCCTTAGTTCTATCTAATACTGCAATTTTAGTAACTGTTTTAGGAATTGTAGCTAATAATTTTTCAATTGAAAATGGTCTATAAAGTCTAACCTTTACAACACCAACTTTTTCTCCTCTTCCATTTAAGTAATCTACTGTTTCTTCTGCAACATCAGTTCCTGATCCCATAGCAATTATTATTCTGTCGGCATCTGATGCTCCATAATAATCAAAGCAATGATATTCTCTTCCAGTTAACTTAGTTATTTCAGCCATATATTCTTCAACAACTTCTGGAATGTCTTCATAAAATCTATTTACAGCTTCTCTTGTTTGGAAGTAAATATCCGGATTTTGAGCTGTACCTCTAGTTACTGGATGATCAGGATTTAAAGCACTTTCTCTAAATTCCTTAACAGCATCCCAGTCAACTAATTTAGCTAGTTCATCATATTCTAAAACTTCAATTTTTTGAATTTCATGAGATGTTCTAAATCCATCAAAGAAATTAACAAATGGAATTCTAGTTTTTATTGCTGCTAAATGTGCAACGGCAGATAAGTCCATTACTTCTTGAACTGACCCTTCAGCAAGCATAGCAAAACCAGTTTGCCTAGTTGCCATAACGTCTTGATGATCTCCAAATATATTTAATGAAGATGTTGCTAATGCTCTAGCTGACACATGTATAACACCTGGAAGTCTTTCTCCAGCTATTTTATACATGTTTGGAATCATTAATAATAAACCTTGTGAAGCTGTATATGTAGTTGTATAAGCTCCAGCTTGTAATGATCCATGAACAGCTCCTGCTGCCCCTGCTTCTGATTGCATTTCCATAACTTTTACTGGTTGTCCAAAAATATTTTTTCTACCTTGTGCAACCCATTCATCAACGTGTTCTGCCATTGGTGATGATGGAGTGATTGGATAAATAGCAGTAACTTCTGTAAACGCATATGATACGTGTGCAGCAGCTGTGTTACCATCCATAGTTTTCATTTTTCTCATCTTGTCTACCTCGCTTCCACTTTTTAAAAATTTAAGCATATAAATCATGATATATTAAATATCATTGTTGCTTGCTAATAATTAATAATCTAAGCTTAATAGATAAAATCTAACATCTGCTCTTTATCCTTTGTTTTTCTTGTTAAATTAATCACATATCCTAACATCATTTAGTAAAAATCATTATAAACTTTCTAATTCCATAAGATTTAATTATATTTTTAATTTATTAAATTATTACTTACTTAATAACTCACCAATTTCTTTAGCATATTTTAAATCACTCTTTTCAACAGAATCTTTAACAGTAAATTTTTCTAAAACATTAAATCCATAGTTCTCCATTAAATCTCCCCATTTATCAATAAACTTTGTATTACGCCATCCACATGATCCAAATAAAACTAATGGCTTATTATTAATTTCTAACTCACTTAAGCTATTAATAAAAGGTTTCATATCCACTTCTTCTATTTCATCATTTAACATAGCTGGACTTCCTAATGCAACTGCATCAGCTTCTAATATATCTTCGATAGTAGCATCAGCAACATACTTTATATCAACTTTTGCTTCACTTTCAATGACACCTTCACTTATAGCATTTGCTAAAACTTCTACATTTCCACCATTACTCCAATATATTATTGAAACTTTTTTCATTTTAAGCACCTCTTACATTTTTGTTTTATTTTTCCTGTTAAATTTTCCATTAATTTCATTATATAACAGCAAAAAATTTTTTCAAGTTTTTTTAAAATTATTGGTAATTTTTTACACCGAATTAACAACTTTAAATTTTTCTAATAAAATTTATTTTTTATTTATACTTTTCATAATAACATTTAGTATTGCATCAACACCATTTTTCATTTCACTATTTGTCATATTTTTTATAAGTTCATCTTTTTTATTTCTTAATTGTGATAGCTTTTCTGGCAAATTGTGTTTTTCCTTCATTTCATCTTCATCTAAAATTAATGAATATCCTTCTTTTAAGAAAGAATTAGCATTTAAAATTTGATCCCCTCTACTGCTCTTTTTTGATAAAGGTATTAATAAAGTTGGTTTTCTTAGTGCTAATAATTCAAATATTACATTTGCACCGGCTCTTGATATTACAAAATCAGCATATTGAAGTAAATGTGGTAAATCTTCTTTTACATATTCAAATTGTTTATAACCATTTAATCCTTCTAATGATTTATCTAAATTTCCCTTCCCACAAATGTGAATAACATTAAAATCTTTTAATATTTCATTAATATGATATCTAACTTCATCATTTATACTTTTAGCCCCTAAGCTTCCCCCTATAACTAAAATAACTTCTTTTTCATTATTAAAATTACAGATATCTTTTCCTCTAATTCTACTTCCCTTTAATATTTCTTCTCTTATTGGTGTACCTGTTAATTCACCTTTTCCATCTTTAATGTAATTTAAGCTTTCTCTAAATGTAACACATAATTTATCACAAAATGGAGATGATAACTTATTAGCAAGTCCAGGTGTTAAATCAGATTCATGTGATACTACAGGTATCTTTCTCATTGATGCAGCTATAACAACAGGAACTGCCACAAATCCACCTTTTGAAAAAATAACATCTGGTTTTTCTTTTGCTAATATTTTATTTGCTTGAGCTATACCTTTTATAACCTTAAATGGATCTGTAAAGTTCTTCATATCAAAGTATCTTCTTAATTTTCCTGATGAAATTGCAAAGTATGGTATTCCTGCATCTACGATTATTTCCTTTTCAATTCCTTCATAACTTCCAATATACTTTATATCAAATCCCTTTTCTTTTAGCTTTGGTACCAATGCTAAATTTGGAGTTACATGCCCTGCAGTTCCCCCACCAGTCATAATAATTTTGTAATTACTCATTAAAAACACCTCATTAATTATTTATGTATTTTATAACTTTAAACTTAACTGCTAAAAACATTTAACTTATATAAATCAATCACCAAAATAATATAAAAAATAAATTATATTTCCTTAATTAAAATTGTAACCAAATTATATATCTTAAATTCGCACTAACTAATTAAAATTTTAAATCTTTTACTTATCAATATATATTCTACCACTAACCCAGCATTTTTCCACCATTTCCTCTAATTAAATATAATACAAACCTTCTAATTGGATAAGCTATTAACATAAAGATATAAGGAGGTGAATTTAATTGGCACAATTAGTTCCAGATTCTAAAGAAAAATTAGCAAAATTCAAAAATCAAGTTTCTAGTGAAATGGGAGTTCCTTTTTCTGATTACAATGGAAACTTAACTTCAAAGCAATGTGGAAGCGTTGGTGGAGAAATGGTTAAACGTATGGTTGAGCAATATGAAAAAGGAATGAAATAATAAAAAAAATAATAATAGGATACTTAATTATGAGCATCCTATTATTATTTAATTCTAACTCTATCCGAATCTTCATTTTCTCTCACCCTCCATAGTTAAATTATAAAGATTATAATAATTCCCTGTAAATGAACCTTAAGTAAGTGGTTATTTTTTTACATCAAGAGGTTAAAATATATAACAATAAGGGAGACATTTCTATCTCCCTTATTAAAATAAATTATTTTGCAATTCTATAATTACTTATAACAAGCTGTACTTTTTTATTTCCATTAAATTCATTAACTTCTGGAATACAAATTAAATCTAAATAAAGATTATTTTGTAATCCATTAAATACCTTATTATACTCACTTTCTCCAAGCTCATCTTTTATAGCATTTTCAAATCCTTCAATATATCCAAAATATATTCCTTCAATATATAGCCTTCCATCACTTAATTTAAGCTTAAGTACATTTTTATTTTTCCCTAATACTTTAGCTTCAACTACCTTAAGCTTTTTCATCCCAAAAGAAGGCTTTGAATTTCCTTTTCCATATGGTTCTAATAATGATATTTCTTCTATTAATTCATAATTTATGTTATTAAGAGTTAATCCCATATCAATTGAAACCTTAGGAATAATATCTTCATTTGTTAATGTTGTAACTTCATTTAATTTTTTTCTAAATGTATTTATATTTTCAATAGGTATAGACATACCTGCTGCCATTGGGTGCCCACCAAACTTACCTAATAATTCTTTACACTTAAGCAACTCTTCAAACATATTATATTCTTCAATTGATCTTCCTGAACCCTTTGCCACTTCATGTGCCTTAGTTAAAATAATCGTTGGCAAATTATATCTTTCTCTAATTCTTCCTGCAATTATCCCTGCAATACTTTCATGAACATCCTCTAAATAAATAACAAGAACCTTATCTTTTGTCATATCATTTTCTTCAATAATTCTAATTGCTTCTTCTAATCCTGCTTGAGTAAGCTCTTGTCTTTCTTTATTCAAATCATTTAACTTCTTAGCTAATTCACTTGCTAACCCTTCATCCTTTGTTAATAATAATTTTAATGCCCATTCAGCTTGCTCTAATCTTCCAGATGCATTTACGCATGGCCCAATAATAAATCCAAGAGAATATACTGTTATTACATTTCCTTCTAATCCAGTTTCTTTAAATAATGCCTTTAATCCAATATTGCTAGTATTATTAATTCTCTTAAGACCTTCTTTAACTATTATTCTATTTTCAGAAACTAAATCTACAACATCACAAACTGTTGCAATTGCAACATATTGAAGTAAATCATATAGTTCTTCCTTTGATATATTAAATTCCCTATAAAGACATTGTATAAATTTATATGCTACACCAGCCCCACAAATTTTATCAAATTCATATTTACAATTTTCTTGTTTAGGATTTATTACATAATCTGCTTCAGGTACAACATAAACTCTTTTATCATCTTCATCAACAAAGGGAACATCATGATGGTCTGTGATTATTACTTTTATTCCTAATTCTTTTGCTAATTTCACTTGTTCAATAGCAGCTATTCCATTATCACAAGTAATTATAATATCAATGTTATCTTCACTTGCTTTTCTAATTATACTTTCATTAATTCCATACCCTTCTTTTATTCTATCTGGAATATGGAAACTTACATTTCCCCCACAATTACTTATTGCTCTATAAAGAACATATGTACTTATAACACCATCTACATCATAGTCTCCAACTATAAGTATTTTTTTTCCATTTTTTATACTATTTTTCATTAATTCAACTGCACCAGTCATTCCAAGCATATTTTCTGGTTCATAAAGCTCATTAATAGATGAATTTAAAAAGCTTTTTGCATTATCCAAATTATAAATTCCCCTATTAACAAGTAGCTTTGCCACTATATTGCTTATACCCATTGATTGGGCAAACTTATCAGTATCAAATCTTACATTTCTAACCATCCACTTTTCCAAAAAAACACCCCCTTTTAGTAGTGACAAGTGACAAGTTTCAAGTGACAAGTTAATGTTGAAATTCCTTAGAGAATTTCTTAATTTATTTTTCAAAATTCAACCTAGTTGAATTTTTTCCTTAACTTGTCACTTGTCACTTACCACTTACCACTTATCACCTACTCCTAACTATTAAAAAGCATTCCTTTTTTAATCTCTTCTACCTTTTCTGGTTTTGTATGCTTTAATATTTCAAATGCAAATGGAACAGCAGCTGCTGGTCCTCTTCCTGTAATAATATTTCCATCTGTAACTACTAGTTCTTCTTTATAATTGCATCCCTTTAACTCATCTTCAAAGCCAGGATAACAAGTAACATTTTTACCATTTACAATTCCTAATTTACCAAAAGTAATTGGTCCTGCACAAATTGCAGCAACAATTTTATCTTCATTGTAAAATTGCTTTACAACTTCATTAACTTTTTCATCATCTCTTAAATTAACAGCTCCTGGCATTCCACCTGGTAATACTACTGCATCATAATCATATACTTCATCACTTAAAATTTTATCTGCCTTTATTGTAATATTGTGTGATGTTGTTACTTCTAATTCTTTAATGCTAAATGTATTACAAATAACACCTGCTCTTCTTAAAATATCAACAGTTGTTAATGCTTCAATAGTTTCAAAACCTTCTGCTAATAAAACTGCTACCTTTTTCATATAAAACACCCCTTTATTTTAGTTACAAGTGACAAGTTTCAGGTGGCAAGTTAATGTTGAAATTCCTTAGGGAATTTCTTAATTTATTTTTTCAAAATTCAACCTAGTTGAATTTTTTCATTAACTTATCACTTGCCACTTGTCACTGTCAATTCATAACTAATTTATAGCCTATTGAAATTCTGTTTCTGTTATTTCATCATCTAAGTTGATTACCATAACATTCGTTCCTCTTCCTGCTCTATTTTGGATTCTTATTTCTTCAATAAGAACATTTTTCTTTTCTTTATTTTTTGTAATTAATATAACTTGACTATTGTTATCTTTATCTATAGCTATTTCATCATTATCATTAGCTATTAATCCTATTACTTTTCCTGAAATAACTTCATCATCATCTTTTAAGCTTATTCCAGTAACACCAGATGCAACTCTTCCCATTGTATTTACATTATCACTTAAGAATCTTATTGCCATACCTTTTTTACTTATTATTACTATTTCAGCTTTTATATTATTATATATGCAAACAGAAATTACTTCATCATTTTCATATTTAAATTTATATGCCTGACACATTGAATAATTTCCATCATATTCTTTTAATGAAGTCTTTTTTATCATTCCCTTTTTAGTAAAGAAATACACCCTATTTCCTTCTTCAAAATTCTTTACTGAATGCACATCTATTACTTTTTCCTTTTTATTGTATCCTTCAATAATATTTTCTAATAAAATTTCTTCTTTTACAACATTGGAAATTAAAAATGATGGAATTTTATATACATTTCCTTCATTAGTAAATAGTAATAATGTACTTGCTGAATCTGTGTTTACTTTTAATCTATCACTTGATTTTGCCCTAGCAAATCCTTTTAAATTTCCTTTGGCAGTAACGCCAACACTAAATGACATAAATTCAAATTCACTCACATATTCAACTTCTGTTATTTCATCTTTTTCTATTAAATTAAATAATTGAGTTCCTAATATATTTCTTGGACTATCTTCAATTGCAGGAACTTCTAAACTAAACTTTAATCCCAATTTAGTTTTTACTTTTAAAAATTCTCTTTCATTATCATTTTCTAAAAGAGCTATATTTAATACAAATTCATTTTCTTTTAATTTAATTGCTTGAATTTTAGTATAGTTAGTTTGAAACTTATTTAAACTACTCTTCTTAATTATACCTCTATTAGTTATGAATTGAATGCTCTTATTACTATCTAAAACTCCAACTGAAATTGCTTCAATAATTTTTTCTTCATCTAAATTTAATGTTTTTATTAGTGAATCTATTCTTTCACCTTTTTCCTTCCATTTACCCTCTGGAATATTTATACCCTTAAATTGATACATATTACCCCTATCAGTAAATAAAAGAATATTTTCTGTAGTATTAGATTTAAATAAAAATTTAAGTTCATCCCCTTCTCTATAATCAATATCTTCTGCCTTTGCATTTGATCTTTGATAAGTTTTAAGAGGAATTCTTTTTATAAATCCATCTTTAGATAATGTAACCATAACATCTTCAACCACTATAAGTTCTTGTAAATCAATTTTAGCTTCACTATCATCTTCAACTAACATAGTTCTTCTAGGATTTCTATACTTATCTGTTATTTCTTTTAATTCTGTTTTTATAACTTCTAAAAGTGTTTTATCATGTGATAATATTTTTCTTAATTTCTTTATAGTTTTTTCAAGTTCTGTATATTCTTTTTGGAATACCTTTATTTCAAGTCCAGTTAATCTATAAAGCATAAGTTCTAATATTGCTTCTGCTTGAGTTTCTGTAAATCCAAACTTTTCAACTAAATTTACTCCTGCATCTTTCTTTGACTTAGATTCTCTAATAGTTTTTATGATTTCATCTAAAACATCAATTGCTTTAATAAATCCTTCAACTATATGGAATCTTTTTTCTGCCATTGCAAGTTCTCTTATACTTCTTTTTGTAACTACATCTCTTTGATGATTTACATAATGTTCTATTATTGTCTTTAATCCCATTGTTTGTGGCTTTCCATTTGCTAATGCAACCATGTTAAAGCTTATATTACATTGTAAATCAGTTTTCTTAAATAAATACTTTAATATTTTGTCTGCTGTTTCATAATCTGCTGCTTTTTTTAGCTCAACAACAGCTCTAATACCACTTCTATCTGATTCATCTCTAATATCTGTAATAGCTTCTAATGCCTTTTGATGCTTTTTATCACCAGTCATTTCAGATATAGTTTGAAGTATTTTTGATTTATTTCTTCTATAAGGGAATTCTGTTATTACAATTCCATATCTTCCATTTTCAAGTTTTTCAATTGCAGTTTTTGCTCTTAATGTAACTTTTCCTTCTCCTGTTTCATATGCTGATAACAATGACTTTTTACCTATCAGTACACCACCTGTTGGTAAATCAGGGGCCTTTATATATTCCATAAGTTCCTGTGTAGTTATTTTAGGATTATCTATATAAGCAAGAACACCATCAGTAACTTCTCCTAAATTATGAGGTGGTATATTAGTTGCAAGTCCAACAGCAATACCAAATGTTCCATTTACTAAAAGATTTGGATACCTTGCTGGTAGTACCTTAGGTTCCATTTCACTATCTGAGTAGTTAGGAACCATCTCAACTGTTTTCTTATCTATATCTCTAAGCATTTCCATTGCTATTGGTGATAATCTTGCTTCTGTATAACGCATTGCTGCTGCTCCATCACCATCCATTGATCCAAAGTTTCCATGTCCATCAAACAATGTTTCTCTTGTAGAAAAATTTTGTGCCATAAGTACCATTGCATCATAAACTGATGTATCACCATGTGGATGGAATTTACCTAATACATCTCCAACTATTCTTGCACTTTTATAATAAGGCCTATCTGGAAATGCCTTTAAAAGATACGCTCCATAAAGAATTCTTCTATGAACCGGCTTTAAACCATCTCTTACATCTGGAAGTGCTCTATCCTTAGCAACTTCAACAGCATATGGAAGATAATTATCTGGCATTGCCTCTTCAAGTGGTATTCTTAAAATATTATTATCTCTTGGTATGTTATGTACCTTTTTTGCCATAACTTATCTCCTTTCTTGATTTAAAACTCTGCGTATTTATACATATAATTCTTTCTTGGTTCAACAACATCACCCATAAGAAGTGAAACCATCTTTTCTGCTTTTGCTGCATCTTCTATTGTAACTTGGAATAAAGTTCTTGTTTCTGGATTTAATGTTGTGTCCCAAAGCTGATCTGGATTCATTTCTCCTAATCCTTTATATCTTTGAATTAATGCACCTCGACCTATTTCTTTTTTTACTTTTTCTAACTCTTCATCACTATAAGCATATTTTGATATTTCTTTACCTTTACTATTTTTATAAACTTTATATAAAGGTGGTTGTGCTAAATAAAGGTGACCATTTGCTATTAAAGGTCTCATATATCTATAAATATATGTCATCCATAATGTTCTAATATGAAATCCATCTACATCAGCATCACTCATAATGATTATCTTATCATATTTTAAATCTTCTTCTTTATAATTTTCTAAAGTTCCAGTTCCTATAGCAGTATTAAATATTTTAAGTTCTTCTGAGGCTAGTACATTTTCAAGCTTTTGTTTTTCAGTATTCATTATTTTACCCTTTGAAGGCATTATAGTTTGGAATCTTCTATCTCTGGCTTGCTTTGCAGAACCTCCTGCTGAATCTCCCTCAACTACAATAAATTCATTTACTGTATTATCTTTTAATGTACATACAGCTACCTTTCCTGCTAATGGTGCTGTTCCTTTACCTATTTTTTTCTTTTCAGCTTCATTTATCTTTTTTATCTTTTCTCTTCTTTGAGCTGCTGCAAGAGCATTATTAATAAGACTTGTTGCAACCTCTTTATTATCTTCTATCCACTCACAAAGCTTAGTATAAGCAAGATCATTCATCATTGTATAAGCTTCTGAACTTCCAAGCTTAGTTTTTGTTTGTCCTTCAAATACAGCATTTGTTATTTTTATTCTAACAATAGCTGTCATTCCTTCTCTTAAATCATCGCCTTCAAATTCTTTATCTTTTTCCTTAACAAGCCCTAATTTTTTTGCCCATTCTTTAAAAGCTCTTGTCATTCCAGTTTTAAATCCTGATTCATGAGTACCAGCTTCAGTTGTAGGAATATTGTTTACATAACTTGCAATATATTCTGTTGTAGAATCTGTAAATTGCATACAAACTTCTCCATACATACTTATATTGTTTATTGTTCTTTCACCTTCAAAAAGAATTGGTGTTTGATGAATAGGCGTTTTACTTTCATTTAAATAATCTATAAAATCAAGTAATCCTCTTTCTGAATAATATTCTTTTTTAATTTCTTCATCTTTTCTATTATCAATAAGTTCTAATATTATTCCTCTATTTTGGAATGCTAACTCTTGTAATCTTTCATCAATAATATCAAATTTAAAATCTGTTGTTGAAAATATTTCACTATCTGGCTTAAAAGTAACCCTTGTACCTGTATCATTAGCCTTTCCTACAACTTCTAATGCTGTAACTGGTGTTCCTGGCATTTCCTTTTTTAATTCTTTATCATAAGCATATTCAAACCTTTGCTTATATATCTTTCCATTTTGATGAACTTCAACTTCTAGCCACTTAGATAAAGCATTAACAACAGCAGCACCAACTCCATGAAGTCCTCCAGAAGTTTTATAATTCTTATTATCAAACTTACCACCAGTATGTAGTTCAGTAAACACCATTTCTACTCCTGATTTCTTTTTTATAGGATGTATTCCTGTGGGAATTCCTCTACCATTATCTATAACAGTTACACTTTTATCTTTATTTATTATTATAGTTGCTTTATTTCCAAATCCATTTGATATTTCATCTATGGAGTTATCTAAAATTTCCCATATACAATGATGCAACCCCTTTGTTCCTGTTGAGCCAATATACATACCTGGCCTAATCCTAACAGGTTCTAACTTTTCTAATGACGTCAAATCTGTTACATCATATTTACTATTAACTTCATTACTCATATAAACCTCCAAAATTATAACCTATTAACATTTAAGTAATAATTTAGATATAATTATATAATTTTATAATATCAAAATCAAACTAATGTTCTTTATTAATCTTTATAATTTTATCATATTTTTTGTTTTACACAATTTTTTCTTCACTAACTATTATCTATTTATTTAATTAAAGTTCATAAAATATAACTTAATTATTACAAAGTAGTATTAATTAGCTTATTTATATATTATCCTTAATATTTAAAATTACAAAGTATTTTACTTGCACTACTGCATTATATTTCAAAAATTCCTAGAGTACAAACATTATAAATAAATATTCAAAAAAAAATCAAATTTTCTTATAAACAAATATAATATAAGAAAATTTGATTTTTTATTATAATTTATACAATTCCTTGTGCCATCATAGCATCAGCAACCTTTTTAAATCCTGCTATATTTGCTCCCATTAAAATATTACCCTCATGACCATATTCTTTTGCAGCCTCTGATGAATTTTTATAAATATTAATCATAATATTTTTTAATTTACTATCTACTTCCTCAAATGTCCAAGATAATCTCATACTATTTTGAGACATTTCTAAAGCTGAGCAAGCTACTCCTCCTGCATTTGCAGCTTTTGCTGGTCCAAATAATATTCCACTATTTTGGAACACTTCAATAGCTTCTAATGTAGATGGCATGTTAGCACCTTCAGCAACAACCTTAGTTCCATTTTCAACTAATATCTTAGCTGATTCTGCATCTATTTCTCCTTGTGTTGCACAAGGTAATGCTACATCACATTTTATTGTCCAAATATTTTTGCATCCTTCAAAATACTTTGCTGTAGGAACATAATCTAAATATTCCTTTATTCTTCCTCTTTTAACTTCTTTTATTTCTTTAACAACATCAACATTGATTCCATTTTCATCATAAACATAACCATTTGAATCACTTAATGCAACTACCTTTGCCCCTAATTGTGTTGCTTTTTGTGTTGCATATATTGCAACATTTCCTGATCCTGAAACTACAACAGTTTTACCTTCTAAAGAAAGGCCATTATCTTTCATCATTTCATCAGTAAAGTAAACTAATCCATATCCAGTTGCTTCTGTTCTTGCTAAGCTTCCACCATAAGATAGTCCCTTTCCAGTTAAAACTCCTTGGTCATTAGCATTTCTAACCTTCTTATAATATCCATATAAATAACCAATTTCTCTTCCACCAACACCAATATCTCCTGCTGGCACATCTGTATCTAATCCAATATGTTTACATAATTCAGCCATAAAGCTTTGGCAAAATCTCATAACTTCTCTATCTGATTTTCCTTTAGGATCAAAATCTGATCCACCTTTTCCTCCACCAATTGGTAACCCAGTTAATGAATTTTTAAATATTTGCTCAAAACCTAAAAATTTAATTATACTTGCATTAACACTCTTATGGAATCTTAATCCACCTTTATAAGGTCCTATAGCACTATTAAATTGAATTCTGTAACCTCTATTAACTTGTACATTTCCTGCATCATCAATCCATGGAACCCTAAACATTATTTGTCTTTCTGGCTCCACAATTCTTTCTAATAACCCCTCTTTAATATATTCTGGATGCTTATCAAATACTGGTATTAAAGAAAGTGCAACTTCCTTTACTGCATCCAAAAATTCCTTTTCATTGCTATTTCTATTTTCTACTTGTTCTAGTACACTTAAAACATATTCTTTTCCTGTCATAAGTTTACCCCCTTAAAAATTTATTACCACTTATAATACTACACTATTTTTATTACTTTTCCCATATAAATATAATCATTTTTTATATTTTTTAACTTTAATTATATTTTATCTCACTAAAAAAACAGAATGACTTGGCAAAATTAATGAAGTATAATTTTAAAAATAAAAAAGGCTTTGCATAAATCACAAAACCTATTCATCACTTAATAATTTATTATTTTCTATAAGTTCATTTATTAATAAAAATATATTTTTGCTTGAATCATTTTTGTCAAAAGATTTACATGCAGCTTTCATGCCTTCAAGCTTATCTTCATCATTTAATAATTCAATTATAGACTGCCTACAACTTTGCCCATCCTTTATTCTTACTGCCATATTATGTTTTAATAAAAACTCAGCATTTTCTTCTTCCTGTCCTGGAATAGCATCAAAAACGGCCATTGGAATATTACATGCTAATGCTTCTGTAACTGTTAATCCACCTGGCTTTGTAATTATTATATCAGAAGCTTGCATATACTTATTAATTTCATCTGTAAAGTATATTAATTTAGTTTTCTTAGGACTATCTTCTACAATTTTTTCAAAATTATTATATAGCTTTTGATTTTTCCCAGTGACTAATATAATTTGAAAATCTAAATCAATATCAATTATATTTTCATATACATCAAATACATTATTAACACCAAAACTTCCTGCCATCATTAATATAGTTGGTAAGTTTTTATCAAATCCTAATTCTTCAATAACTAATTGCTTTTCTTCTTCTTTAAAGAAAACTTCATCAATAGGTATTCCATATGAATAAATATTTTTAAGATTTACTCCTTCATTAACCATCTTTCCTACCATATCATCATTTGAAACAATATAAGCATCAATGTCTTTACTTATCCAAGCCTTATGTGGAGCATAATCTGTCATTATACAAATTAAAGGTATATTTATTTCACCCTTAACTTTCAATCTTGATACCATTTCTGTAGGAAATGGATGTGTTGTTATTATAACATCTGGCTTAAAATCTTCTATTAATGGCATTAACTTATTTGCAAATATATTATTTAATCTTGCTACAAAATTAGCTAATTTATGTTCTTTATTTGTTAAATCGTATAATTTCCCATATAACTTTGGAGTTTTAGTTGCTAAATATAAATATCCTGAAGTTATTGTCTTATTCAAAATGGGACTTATATACAATAAACTATCAACAATTTCTACATTTATGTTCTCGCCTTGCTGAATCATGTAGTTTTCTATGGCTTTAGAGGCCCTCATATGCCCTCCTCCTGTAGATGCCGATAAAATAAGAATATTCATTATTAAGGTCCCCCTAACAATTAAATTTATATAATTAATTAAGTATTATATCACAAAATTTAAATATTAACATTATTGATATTACAAACCATAAAATACCTAAACTCACCATCAGAGTTATAATAATATAGGTTTATTTAAATTGACATTTTTGATTATATACTTCATTACCCTTTTATGTACATTTTTAAAATATTTAAATATCACTTTAATATAATATAGATTTTATTTTTTTCTTAGTTAATATTTTCTATAACTTTATTATATATCATCTCATTAATAAAAAATTAATTTTTTATTAACAATTACTTATAATTTTCCTTAATTTCCTCTTAATAAAAACAAAAAAGAGGAAAATAGTAAAATAAATCTCTATTTTCCTCTTTGTTAACTTCTTTATTTTTTCATTTCTTCAATTATTTTTTTTATATATCTAAATTTCTTTCCTTTACTATATAAAAAAATTGGAATACTTGAAACTATTCCTATAATACTTCCACAAATAATATCCCACATAGTATCATGTAAACTATTATTTTGTGATAAAAATCCAAATAACTGATCTGTTGAAAATTCCCATATTTCCCATACTGCAGCTGCTGCTATTGCAAATATAATTGAAAATAATCCTGGAGCATAACTTTTACATATATCCATTCCTTTTCCATTAGTTATATGTAAAAATATTATAAATCCAATAGTTGAAGCTACAACTCCAGATAACAAATGTAAAATCTTATCATACATTGGTATTATTTCATAAAACTCAAAAATACTTCCTAAATACATAGAACCTACAATAAATATAAAAAGCAAATAAAAACTTACTCTAGATTTTTTCAAAAAAGTCCTTTTATAAACAAAATACATAAGCCATAATGTAACTGCCATTAATATAACTCTAAAAAGTTTATCTCCATTAAAAAATATAAAATCACATATTGCCGTAACAATAAGTACTACCATTGTAAATAAATTTATAATAAGAGCTTTGTCTTTACTCATTTTCATTTAAAGTACTCCTCTATTTAATATATTTTTTTACTTTTTAATATAAGAGCACTAATTGCTCCAAATACTAATCCTCCCATATGTGCTGAATTGTCTATATTACTTAATATTATACCAATTATTATATTTACAATAACAACTTGAGCTAAATTTATTATATATTCTTTTCCTATTTTATTTTTATTTCTAATTCCAAAAATAATCATTGCTCCAAACAATCCAAATATTGCTCCTGAAGCTCCAACACTTATTGAAGCAGGATTAAACATATAACTAAATATACTAGATCCTATAGCAGAAATTAAATATATAATAATATATTTAACCTTTCCAAAAGCATATTCTACTTCTGCTCCAATAATTTTTAATGCATACATATTAAATGTTATATGAAGCAATCCCCCATGTAAAAATGCACATGTTAAAAGTCTCCATACTTGTCCCCTATCAATTAATACATTTAATTTAGCTCCAAATGATAAAAGTGTTAAAGAATTTATATCTAATAAATTCTTTGATACAAGTGCAGTTATTAAATACATTAATACATTAATTCCTATTAATATATTTGTAATTAAACTATCTTTGTATTTAGTTTTTTTATTATTTTTAGTAAGACTATCAATAATATAAACAAGTGGTTTACAGCTATTATCGCTGTAAACTACTTGTTTTTTGTCTTTTGAATAAATTATTTTATTAAAACCTTTGTTAATAAATGATTCTGCTTCCTTTGTTGCATATATTACAACATTAAGTGATATTTTTTTTAAATAATTTTTTTCTAAAAATACCTTTGCTTCTTCATACTCAAAATCACAATCATTATCTTTGCATACTATTACTGCATAAACAAAATCATTATTTTCAAGTATTGCCATCCACTTACTAGAATTTAAGTATTCACTATAATAATCTTTAATATAAAATCCAGAATTTTGGGTTAAATTCTCAAATAATCCCTTTTCTAATTTATTCATATTTATATTTCTTTCTCTAACATATCTAGCAATTCATTAAATCTATTTATTGTAGCTTCTAAAGGCTTAGATGTAGTCATATCTACTCCTGCCTTCTTTAAAATTTCTATTGGATAATCACTTCCTCCACTCTTTAAGAATCCAACATACTTTTCAACTGCATCTTTTTCACCATTTAAAATACTATTTGCAAATGCTGATGCAGCTGCATAACCAGTTGCATATTGATATACATAAAAATCACTATAAAAATGTGGAATTCTTGACCATTCAACATCAATATCTGAATCTACAACCATATCTGGTCCAAAATATTTAACATTTAACTCATGCCATTTTGCATTATAATCTTGTGCTGTTAGTGGAAGTCCCTTTTCAAAACTTTCATGCGTATATAATTCAAATTCAGCAAACATTAATTGTCTAAATACTGTAGTTCTTATTTGTTCTAATTCTTGATTTATTAAATAAAGCTTTTTCTTTTTATCAGTTTCTTTATTTATTAAATGATGAATTAATAATGCTTCATTTGTTGTTGATGCAACTTCTGCGCAAAATAAAGTATATCCTGCATAATAATAACTTTGTTCTTTTCTTGAATAATAAGAATGTATTGAATGACCCATTTCATGCACTAATGTTGATACATCATTAAGCTCATAATTATAGTTTAATAAAACATATGGCTTAGTATCATATCCTCCCCATGAATACGCTCCTCCACGCTTTCCTTTGTTTATATACTTATCTATCCATCCACCATTTATTCCACCTTGGAATATATCTAAATATTCTTTTCCTAATGGATTTAAACCTTCTACAGCCATTTCAACTGCTTTGTCAAATTCTACATGTTCCTTTGGAACTTCTATAACTGGAACATATAAATCATACATATGCATTTCTTCTAATCCTAAAAGTTTCTTTTTCAATTTAACATATCTATGAAGTGATGATAAATTATCATTTATGGTTTTAACTGCATTAGTATAAACTTCTGTTGGAATATCATTAGGCTTTAATGATGCTTCTAATGCACTATTATAATTTCTTATTTTTGCTCCAAAATTAAATACTTTTATTGAACTTGATAATGTTGTTGCTAATGTATTTTCAAATGATTTATATTCACCAAATAATCTTTCAAATGCTGCTTTTCTAACATTTCTATCTTTTGATTTTATAAATGAAGAATAATTTCCTTCTGTTAATTCAACTTCTTCTCCATCTTCATCCTTAATATTTCCAAACTTCATATCTGCATTTGTCATAATATTATGAATAGATGATGGAGCATCTAAACAATCTGATGCTGCAGCTAATAATTCTTCTTCCTTTTTATCTAATACATGTGGCTTTTCTTTTAATATATTTTCTATCAAGAATTTATAAGGCTCTAATCCCTTATTTTCATTCATTAGCTTTTCAATAGTTCCATCAGGAAGTGCTAATATTTCTGGTACAACATATGCTGTATATGTTGCATATTCAGCCATATATGCATCTATCTTATTCATCATTGCTTGATATGTTGTATTACTAGTATCTTCATCACTTCTTAAATGTGCATATACATATATTTTTTCAGCTTTTCTTGAAGTTTTTTCATTTACCTCAAAATATTCTTCTAATACTTTTGCATCTCCTAATTTTCCTTCAAAACCCTTTAATTTAGGAGCTTCTTCTTGTAATTCCTTATATTCCCTTTCCCATTCTTCATCACAAGAATAAATTTCATTTACAGCCCATTTATCCTTTTCTTGAATTTCCCCTCTTTTCTTCAAAACCTTACTTTCCATATTAATTTACAACCTATCTTTATAGGTTTCTCCTTTCTATTTATATTCTTCTTCTTTACCTTCAATATCATTAAAGGCCTTTTCCATTGTTTCTTCTATTAATTCTATACAAAGTGATAATTTCTCACTTATATATTCATGCTTATCTTCATATTTAAAACTTACTAAATATGTAGGATTATATTCATCCTCAACTTCTTCTATTTTAAATCCTTCTTCTTCAAATAACTCCAAGTTAAACATATCATATATTGCTGAATATTCCCATTCTTGAACATCTTTATTTGTATCGAACTTTATATAAACTGTATCTCCTTGAACATAAAAACCTTTTATATATTCCGCACCTTCTGATACATTAAAGCTTCCTAATTCCTTAGTTACAAATCCTGTTTCATTATCCTTTTCCATTAATATTAAACTTGAATAATCCATTATTAATAATCTCCTTCTTTATCTTAATTGTAAAATTTATTTATTTTATATTAATTATAAGTTTGCTGTGCTAAATATACAATATTTTCTTTACTTATTTACATATTATGGTAATATATAAATATATATTAAAACTATTTTTATGGAGGTTATTTTTATGAATACTACACATACATTAAAAAATAAAAATGTAATTAAATTAAACAATAGAAAAAATCGTATTCATCAAAGAAATAAAAAAATACTTATAACTTGTATTTTATTATTAACATTAATTATTATAGGAACCTCCTTAAAAAATATGTATGTATCTTTTAGATGTTCTAATTTTATTTATTCTTTGGATTATTATTTTACTCATTGGAAAGATAAAGACCTTAGACTTATAGAAGTAGAATCTTTTTCAGTTATATCTAAAAAAAATAATACTGTTGAAATAGAAGCATATGGTTTTACTTATGAAAAACCATATGAAAAAACTTATTTAATTGGAACCTTTACTCAAGATTCTAAAGGACGCTGGCAAATGAAATCAGTTAAACAGAAGAGTTAGTTGCAAGTGACAAGTTGCAAGTGACAAGTTTCAAGTTTTAGGTTGAAACTCCCTATGGAATTTCTTAAATTTATATTTTTAAAATTCAGCCCAAGCTGAATTTTTTCCTTAACTTGCCACTTGTCACTTGTCACTTATCACTTACTTTAAGGTTATTTTTCTAATAAATTATCAAACTCCCTACTTACGTTCCAAGTATGATAATTGTTACCTTCTTTTATGTGATTTTCTATAAAATTTTGTAAATCTACTTCTTCTTCAGTAAATTCATCTAATTCTAATTTTACAGTATCATCTTCTGTAAATTCAATATTAGTAATTTCTCCTTGCTCTATATCTTCACTACCATAGCGAAAAACTACTCCTAACTCTATTAACGTATCAAATTTTTCTTTTAATTCTTCAACTTTATCTTTTGTCATAAATTTGCTCCTTATACTATCACTTTTAATAATGTTATAGTGAAATTCGTTCCTTTTCCAATCTCACTTTCTACTGCTATACTACCATCATGTGCTTCTATTATCTTTTTACTAAGTTATAATCCAATTCCTATACTTTTAGGATTTATTGAATTTTTCCCTTTATAAAACCTTTTAAATATATTTTTAATATCTGATTTTTCAATTCCTTCTCCATTATCACTTATTGTTATACTAATAGACATTGGTGTTTCTTCAAGCATAATTTTAATTTTACCATTTATATCAGTATGTTCTATAGCATTTTTTATTATATTGCTTAAACTTTCAGCAATCCATTTTTTATCATGAAAATAATATCCTTCATTATTAAGTATTAATTCTATGCTTTGATTTTTATCATTGGCACTTACCTTTAACGGTTCTATAGCATATTTTATACTGTCACTAAGTGGTATCATTTCTTTATTATAACTTACTGCATTACTTTCTATTCTTGCATATTTAAGTAAAGTTGTTATAAGCCAATCCATTCTATCTAACTGTTCAGAAGTCATTTCTATAAATTTACTTTTTGTTTTACTATCCATATTTTCATGATTTTTTAATATATCATTATAAGCTATTAAAGCTGAAAGTGGTGTTTTTAACTGATGTGATATATCATTTATTATATCTTTTAAATTTATTTTTTCATTCTTTAGATCATTTAATGCATTTTCCAGTCTTTCTCCCATATGAGTAAATTTATTATAAAATACATAAAAGTCTCCCTCTTCAAACTTAAACTTACTAAAATTAAAATTTCCTTCAACCATTTCATCAGCTCTTTCACCTAACATTTTTATATTATTGAATATTGGTGAAATAATTTTAAAAATCAATATATTTATTACTATAAAAAATACTCCCCATAATAATATTATAGTTAAATTAAAATTACTATAACTATCTTTAATAATAGGATTTTTTATTGAACTTAAATTTTCAGTATAATAATATTTATCTAAAATATTATTTCCAGACTGCTGACACTTTGTCAACAGTCTGAGGAGCAGAAATTTATTCTGCTCCTATAAACTAAAAACTATCTATTATATTATGACTCACTAACTTTACTTTATAAACTAAATTACTCAACATGCCTTATAGTTTCTACTAAGTTCATCTTTTTAAGCTTATTTAATGGTATCAATGAAGCTATAAGAACTACAAATAAATTAATTAAAAATCCTATTACAAATGGTTGCCAATATATTTTATTTGAAATTGTGAATCCATAAGATACAACTCTAACCCTTAATAAAACTTATAGGTGAAACTTTTCCAGCTTTTTTTGCTGGTCCATATGTTGCCATAAATATTGTTGTCATTCCTAAAATCAAGGGAAATAAAATTACACTTAAATTAAATCTTATAATTAATTGACCTGTTCCAAGAAGGTTTGTAATTTTAATATTCATTATCTTAACAGTTGTCCAAACACCTAAAAATCCAAATACTATTCCAAAAGGTATTGATAATAAGCACATTGCTAAACCTTCTTTAATAACAATATTGCTTACCTGTTTTGGGGTTGCCCCTATACTTCTAAGTATTGCAAGCTATGTCATTCTTTCGGTTACAGATATATTTATTGCATTATAAATTAAGTTGAATAAGTTTCATCTTGTTCTGTTATATAAATACTATTTTCATCTTTATCTTCTAATACATATTTTCCTAAACCTACATTAGAAAATACTCCTACATTTTTTAAATCAACATCATTTCTCAATATATTTACTACATCTTTATCAACATTACTAAATCCAAATTCATAATCTCCATTATTATCTATTGCTCTATTATACATATATTCATTAAAACTTAATCCTAAAAATCCAACTCCACTAATAAGAGATAATGAAATTATAATTCCTATAATAGTCAGCAAAGTTCTCTTCTTATTTTTCTTTAAATATTTTAAAGTAATATCACTATAACTTTTCATTATTTAATCACCTCATCACTTGTGATTTCTCCATCTTCAATAGTAATAACTCTATCTGCAGATTTTGCTATATTAATATCATGAGTGATTAAAATTAATGTTTGATTATATTTTTTTGCACAATATTTTAATAACTCTAATACTTCCTTTGAATTTTTTGAATCAAGATTTCCAGTTGGTTCATCTGCTAAAATAATTGATGGTTTATTTGCTAAGGCCCTTCCTATAGAAACTCTTTGCTGTTGTCCTCCTGATAACTGCGATGGATAATTATTTTTTCTTTCTTCTAAGCCTAATATCCTTAAAAGTTCATTCATATATTTCTTATCTATTTTTTCATTATCTAAAAGTACTGGCATTTCAATATTTTCTTGTGCTGTTAAAACTGGTATTAAATTAAAAAATTGAAATATAAATCCTAACTTTCTTCTTCTTAAAATTGATAACTCTTTTTCCTTTAACTTATAAATATTTTTTCCATCTATTATAACTTCTCCTGAACTTGGAATATCTACCCCTCCAATTAAATGTAATAATGTACTTTTTCCAGAACCAGATTGTCCAACTATTGCTACAAATTCACCTTGTTCTATATTTAAGTTTATATTTTTTAAAGCTTTAACTTCCGCTTCTCCACTACCATATATTTTATTTAAATTTTTTACTTCTATTAATGTCATTTTAAAATCCCCACTTCTTTCATCTTTATTATAATCCTAGTATAAATTTTAATTATTACATTAATATAAATTTAATTATTACAATTTAGTAATAATTAAATTTATATTAAATGCTCTATTTTAAATAAGGATTGATGCCATAAACTATTGAAAATACTATATTAAAACTTTTCCCTATTTTAAAATAGATAAATCTTAAATTATATATTCAAAATCTAATATCATCCCTATGCTAAAACAGAGGCATATAAAAAATAAAGCAAACATTAAGTTTGCTTTATTTTTTATAATATCTTTTTAATTTTAATTAATTAGTATATAATTATTTTCTTGGATTTTCAAATGAAGGTGCAGTTGGATTTGGTGGTTCATGTGAAGGCCCAGGTGTTGATAAATCAAAGTATAACTTAGAATCTTCTGTAACTCCAAAGTCCTTATTAGAACCACTTTTTTGAACTTTATTTAAAGCTTCTCTAAATAATGCATTATGTGCTTCTTCTCTGTTAAGTAAGAAATCTATTGTTGCTTTAACTTCCTTATCATCTATTTGCCTATACAGATATTCATAAACAACTTTAGCCCTTTGTTCTGATGCAATATTAGATAATAAGTCAGCAACTAAATCTCCCGTAACAGTTACATAATCAGCTGTCCAAGGTGCTCCTGATGAATTTATTAAAACAGGTGATAACCCACATTGTACATGGGTTTGAATTTCACCATTAAATACATCATTATTATTAACATCATGCCCATTTAATAAATTAATAGTTTGCGCAACCATTTCCATATGACTTAACTCTTCTGCTCCAATATCTAAAAATAAATCTTTTATTTCAGGATCTTTTATTCTAAAACTTTGAGAAATATATTGCATTGCTGCCTTAAGCTCTCCATTTCCACCTCCTAGTTGCTCTTGCATTAATACTGCATATTGAGGATTAGGCTTTTCAACCTTTACTTCATGTAATAACTGCTTTTTATGTTCAAACATTTTATCATTCCTCCAAATAATAAATTTATATAATTTATTATTTAAAAACTTAATATATATTATTCATTTCTATTTTTATTTTTTTAAAATTATTATATATCTTTGATTTTGATATCTAAGTGATGCACTTAGTTCACCATCTGGTCCACCATATTGAGACATTAAATTTTCTTTATTATTTAAACCTTTCACCTCATACCTTATTCTCAATTACATAATATGTAGTTATTATACATAAGTTATAAATTACACAAAAAATACAAGTAAAATCAAATTTAACTTGTATTTTATCTTTCATATAATTATTTTTTGAAATTTAATAATATAGACATATTTATATAATAATTATTTTATTATATATTCAACTTTTCCCGATACTACATTTATCAAATCATTAGGATTTATTTTTATTTGATATCCAATTTTTCCAGCACTAACAATAATAAAATCTAATCCCTTACAACTTTCATGTATAAAAGTTTTATATTCTTTCTTTTGACCTATTGGTGAACACCCACCACGAATATATCCAGTATACTTCATAATATCATTAACATTAATCATTTCTACTTTTTTCTCACCAGTTAATAAAGCAACTTTTTTTAAATTTAATTCTTTTGCTACTGGAATAACAAAAACATATATTTCTCTGCTCAAACCTTGTACTACTAAAGTCTTAAATACATTATCCTCACATATACCAATTTTATGTGCTACCGATACCCCATCAATTTTTCCATCTTTACTTTCATAACTAATAATTTCATAATTTATTTTCTTTAAATCTAATATTCTCATTGCATTTGTTTTTACAATCTTTTCTTTAGACATATTTATCACACTCCTATCCCAAATTATAATATTATTTCATATAAATTTATACAAATCAATTTTATTTATATATCTACTATTTATAATTATCAAAATAAATATTATTATAAAATAAATAACTAAAATTTTAATAATAAGAAAGGATGATTAAAATATGAAATATGAAATATTATTATTTGATATTGACAATACACTTCTTGACTTTGATTGTAATGAATTTGAATCATTTAAAAACACTATGTTAGACAAAGGTATAGAGTATACCTTAGAATTATATAATAATTATAAAGAAATTAATCATGAAATGTGGAAAGCTGTTGAACGTGAAGAACTTACAATTAATGATGTAATAAATACAAGATTTTCAAGGCTTATGAATTTATACAACAAAACTGTTGATGGACAAGATTTTGAAAAAACCTATCGCTCATATTTAAATAAAGGAATACAAAAGATGCCATATGTTGATGAAACACTTGCAGAACTTAATAAAAAATATAAACTATATATTATAACTAATGGAGTAGCTAAAACACAAACTCATAGAATGAAAAACTCTGGATTAGACAAATATTTTGAAAAAAGCTTTATATCAGAAGAAATAGGATCAAACAAACCTTCTAAATTATTTTTTAACTTTGTAAAAACAAATATAGATAACTTTGATTCTTCTAAAGCACTTGTTATAGGAGATTCTCTCACATCTGATATAAAGGGTGGAAATGATGCAAAAATTGATACATGTTGGATATGTAAAGAAGGCACTATAAATAATAGTGATATAAAACCAAAATATATAATACACTCACTTAAAGATTTATTTAATATATTAGAAATTTAATAAAGTTTTACATAGTATAAATACTTTATAATTAAAACAAAGGGGATGTCACATTAAGAATAAATACTACAATATATTGTGTTGATTTTTATTTTTTAAAAGAATATATTGTGTATAAAATTTTTAGTGCGACAGCCCCTATTTCATTTAATCTAAAAACTATATTTTCAACAAAATTTACGCTTATATAACTTTATCTTCTTTTGAAATACTATTACCTTTTTTCTTATTAATAATATAATCAACAAGTATAGCTATAGCTCCATCACCTGTAACATTAGTTGCAGTACCAAAACTATCTTGTGCTGCATGTAATGCAATCATAATTGGTTTTTCTATTGCCCCAAATCCAAGCATTGATTCTAAAAGTCCAAGTGCAGCCATTACACCACCTCCTGGAACTCCTGGAGCCGCTACCATTGTTACACCTAACATAAATATAAATGGCATTATCATCCCAAATGTAGGAGTTTGTCCATTCATATACATAACTGCCATAGAAGTAAGAACTAAAGTAATAGTATCTCCTGCTAAATGTATTGTTGCACCTAAAGGTACAACAAAATCTAAAACTTCTTCATTAACATCATTTTTTTTAACACATTGTAATGTTACTGGTATTGTAGCAGCTGAAGATTGTGTTCCAACCGCAGTCATATATGCTGGTACCATATTTTTTATTAATTTAAATGGATTTTGTTTTTTAATTGCTCCTGCAATACAGTATTGAATACATATATAAGTTAATTGTAATGCAAATAGTAAAACATATACTATTCCAAAAGATTTTAATGTATTAAAAATTTCTCCACTATAACTTAATTTTGCAAAAACACATCCAATATATATAGGTACTAATGGAATTAAAACATTAGTTACTATCATTAAAACTATTTGATTAAATTCTTCAGCAACCTTTAGCATAGCACTATTTTTTATTTTAGATAAACCTATTCCTAAAACAAAAGCTAATACTAATGCAGACATAACACCCATTATTGCTGGAATTTCAATATTAAAATAAGGTTCTACTGTTTGTCCACCTTCACTTAATGCTACATTTCCACTTATTAATTTAGGAAGAAGTCCTGAACCAATTAAATATGCTAAAAGTCCTGCTAGTAATGTAGATATATAAGCAATTATTGTAGTTATTATAAGTCCCTTTCCTGATTTACTTCCTAATGATGCTATACCAGGAACTATAAATCCAATTATTATTAATGGAATTACAAAAGATAAAAAATTACTAAATAATCCACTAAAGGTTGCTAATATTTTAATTGGAAATTGAATATTATTTACCCCACATATTAATCCAATTCCTATTCCTAATATTAAAAATAAAAATATTTTTGTAATTAAAGCTAACTTTTTCATAATTTTCTCCCTTTATTTGTCCTCTAATAAAATACAAACGTCTTTCTCTCGTAATCAATATAACTTATAATTTACATATTGTCAAATTATTTTAGAGGAAAAAATTATGTAATTTTATCAAGTTATTGTTTAATATGGGTTTTAATTTTAAAAAAATATCATTTTAATTGCAAAAATAATTAATGTTACTCCACCAAAAAAATCAGCATACTTAGAAATAAATTCTACCTTTCTTATATATCTACATAAAAAAAATGCAAAAGTACATAATATTAAAGTTATAAATCCAACAATTGAACATTCAAAAATTATTCGTATTATACTGCTGATATAACCAAATCCTGTAAAACCAATTACAAATGCATCTATACTTACTGAAACTCCTAATATTAACGCTACTCCTTTTTTTAATAACATTCTTTCGTCATTTTCCTTATTTTCAAATCCATCACTTATCATTAATATTCCTACAATAGCTATAGCAATTCCTCCAATAACATTTGGTATTGCTGTAATATATGTTTCAAATAAATTTCCACTTATTTTCCCTAAAAAAAAGAATAAAAATTGAAAAAAAGCAAACGATATAATAAATTCTATTTTATTCTTTTTATTTATAGCTGAATTTACGCCTATACTTATACTTACACCTACAGCATCCATAGCTAATGCAACACCAACTATAATTATATCTTTAAGATTCATTTTCCCCTCCTGCTTCAAGTATTTATATAATTTTATTAAGTGTGCTTTAAAGCTATGCTACATATTGTAAAATTTATTTTTTTATCTTTCATTTTGTTGGCTTTTGTTGTATAGTATATATTGTATTTATTAACGAACGAAATAGTATATCATATTAACCCTTAAGAATAAGGATTTAATGTACATTTATTATTAATACATAACTTAATTAAATTTAACTTAAAGGAGATTATTTTAATGAGTAATTGCATTATAGCACAATCAGGCGGCCCTACATCTGTAATTAATTCTAGTGTTGTTGGATTATTAGAAGCAAATAAAACTTTAGGAAGTTTTAATAAAGTTTTTGCTGGTTTAAATGGAATTGAAGGTATATTAAATGGTAATATAATTGAACTTTCTTCAATTTCACAAGAAGAAATAAATAACTTTAAATATACTCCATCATCTGGCTTAGGATCTTGCAGATACAAAATGAAAAAACTTGAAGAATCAACTGAAGAATATGATAAGTTATTAGAAATATTAAAATCTAATGATATTAAAGCCTTCTTTTATGTTGGTGGAAATGATTCAATGGATACTACTGCAAAGTTAAGTGCTTATGCAAAAAAAACTGGAATAGATGTTAAATTTATAGGAATACCAAAAACTATAGATAATGATTTAATGTATACTGATCATACACCGGGTTTTGGAAGTGCAGCAAAATTTATTGCTACTTCTGTATTAGAAACTTATTTAGATTCATCTGTTTACATAAACAATGGAATCTTTATATTAGAAACCATGGGACGTGATACTGGTTGGTTAGCTTCTGCTGCTGCATTAGCTAAATTAAATGGTAAACAAGTTGCTGATTTTATTTACTTACCTGAAACAGCATTTGATATTGATAAATTTTTAGTAGATGTTAAAAATAAATTTGAAGAACAAAACCAAGTTTATATAGTTGTTTCTGAAGGAATAAGAAATGCTGAAGGTAAATTTATTGCTGAAGCTCATGCACAAGCTCACGATAAATTTGGACATGCGCAATTAGGTGGTGTAGGTAACTTCCTAAAGAACCTAATAATTTCTTCTGGAATCACTAGTAGAGTAAAATCTTTAGAACTTGGCGTATTACAAAGATGTGCAATGCACTGTGCTTCTAACATTGATATAGAAGAAGCATATGAAGTTGGATATGAAGCATTAAAGCAAGCTTCTCTTGGCAAATGTGGTTACATGATTGGTATTAAACGTGAAAGTAACTCTCCATATAAATCATCATATTTCTTAATAGAAGCAGATAAAGTTGCAAATAATGTTAAATACTTCCCAACAGAATGGATAAATAAAGAAGGAAACAATATAAAACCTGAAGCTCTTGAATACTTAACTCCTTTAATTTCTTCAGTTCCTTCAGTTATTTCATCAGTTGCAATGCCTTCATTTAAGGTGTTTAATAAACAATTTAATTAGTGGCAAATTTCAAGTGACAAGTTTCAAGTTAAGGTAAAAATTCAGCATTAGCTGAATTAAAAAAAATACATTCTTAGAAATTCCTTACGGAATTTCTTCCTTAACTTGCCACCTGTCACTTGTCACTTTTAACTCTCTTGCTACTTGCCACTCTTAACTATCTTGCGTATCTTCTACATAAAAGCTCAACTGTTTCTAAAAATATATTTGCTTCTTTTTTACTATTATATATTCCTAAGCTTACTCTAACTAATCCAGGTATTCCATTTTTATTTATATATTCTTGAAGTTGATTATTAGGTATTCCTAATACTCTTCTTGTATATGGATGAGAACAAAATCCTCCTTGCCTTACCCCTATTGCCTTAATTTCTGATAGTTTTTCTCCAACTTCATAATATTTCATACCATCAATAGTAAATACCAATATTCCAAGCCTATCATCTATACAATCATTATCAGCATATAATTTTACTCTATTTAATTCCTTAAGTCCGTTAATTAAATATTGCAATAATTCCTTTTCATTTTTTTCTATTCTTTCAAATCCTATCTTTTCAATTTCTTTCATTGCTTCCATAATAGCTACCGCACCAAATAAATTTGGTGTTCCTGCTTCATTTTTTTCTGGAGTATTAAGCCATAACTGATTATTATCTATTACATATTCAACAGTTCCTCCACCTTTTGTATCTGGTAAATTATTGTTAAAATCCTTCCTTAAACCAATAATTGCTCCACTTCCAAATGGTGCATATATCTTATGTCCAGAAAAAACTAGAAAATCTATATTTTCTAAGCTATCTTTTTTATACATATATATTTTTTTATGAGGTACTAATTGTGCTCCATCAACTATTATTTTTCCTCCATATTTATGAATCAATCCTGAAATTTTTCTTATATCATTAATATAACCAGTAACATTTGATGCTCCTGTTATTGTTATATACTTTACTTTTTCTTTATATCTTTCTATTAATTCTTTAATTTCATTTATATTTATTCTTCCATCTTCATTAACTTCTACATACTTCAAATCACATTTATTTCTCCATGGTAAATCATTTGAATGATGCTCCATTCTAGTTGTAATTACTATATCCTCTTTATTATTAATTAATATATTAGATAATTTATTTAATCCATCTGTAGTGTTTCCAACAAAAATGGCAGTATAAATTTCTTCTGGCGCATTAAAATACTTTAAAATATATCTTCTACACTCTTCATATAAATCACTACAATATTGTGATTTCTGACCATCACCTCTTGCAATTGATCCATAATATTCAGTAGTTTCTAAAACTCTTTTTACAACTCTTTTAAAAGGCGGAGTGGTAGCTGCATTATCAAAATTTATAGGAACAATTCGCCCTTTCCCATTTATATTAACCTTTTTATCCAACCCTACAAATAGTTTTCTTAAATCATCTATACTATCTCTATGCATAATAATCCCCTCCAGTATAATATATTCCTTGCAATATCTATTGTTACATTGATTTCCTTAACTCATTCACTTGTAATATATCCTCTATAATACTCATATTCTATAAAGTAACATATGTGTTTAAAACACATATATTGTTAATAAATTTATTTTTTGGAGGGAAATAATGAATTCAAAAAAAGCTAATATAGATAATGATGATTTAAAATTTATACCTTTAAATATTGATTCTTCTCTTTCACCAAATGGTTCAAAATTTCCAATACTTTATAACTTAGATGGATTATCCCTTTCAGGAATATTTGGCTCTATTTCCTTAGAACTTCCAAACTTAAATGTTAGCCCTATTCCATTAGAAATGGTTGATTCTATTACTCCTGTAATGGCACCACTTATGCCTTACCCTAAAAATACACCTAATTTAAATAATGATAATTCACTATACAATAACAATTCAAAAAACACTACACCATCTGAAGAAACCTCTAATAATAAATCTTTAGAATTAGAATATCCAGATGAATTAAATAATAATTTACTTCATTCATATAATGAACCGACTATAAAACCAAGATACTTAAATGATTCTGTTAATGCTGTTGATGTCTTAAGAAATTTTGATCTTTCTTTAGATTATTCTATTAATGAATCACGTAAAAATAGTTGTACTGAAGAAGAAGTAAATAATATTTTTTCTAAAATTGAAAATGATCATTCTGGAATATTAGCTACAATGAAAGCTTATAGAATTCCTTATCCAATTGCTAAAATATTAATAAAAAAAATTATTAAAATTTCTCTAGATAATTGTAATAAGTAGGTGAATTTTTATGGAATTATCCAGCAAACATCTCCCTAGAGTTAACACTAATGTAAGAATTATCCATGCTAATCCAACATCATCCAATGTTGATATTTATGCAAATGGTTCATTATTAACAAGTAATATTTCCTTTGGAAAGATATCTAAGTATATTACATTAACTCCAGGAGAATATGAATTTCAGCTTTATTTAACTGGAACTTATGATAAACCAATTTTAACTCAAACCCTTGAATTAATTGCTAATACAAATTATACAATATCATTTGTTACATTATCTAATAACTTATTTTTATTTAAATTAAGGGATGATAATGTACCTATACAAAAGACACAAGCATTTTTAAGATTTATAAACTTATCTAATAATTCACCATTACTAAGCTTGTCTTTGCCTAATAATTCTGTATTATTTAATAGTGTTGAATATTTAGAAACTACAAGTTATTATCCACTTTCCTCTGGAATATATAATTTTAAAGTATTAGTTGGCACTTCTCAGCTTACTGCAAAATATATTAAAAATATTACTTTAGATGGTGGAAAATTTTATACTATTTATATAATTGGAGTTTTTGCTTGTAAACCTATTATGGGTTATTTATTTGTTGATGACTTAATTTAAAGGAGTTGTTTCTTAGCAGCTCTTTTTTAGGTTTGATATAGATTTGCTATAATAGTATAATTAAACTGAAAAACTTTTTTATGACAAATGTGCAAATTTAATTTTAAATTTCACTTACGAAGCTTCACTATAACGGAGGAAATTATGATAATACTAAGTTGTAAAGATATATGTAAAAGCTATGGAATTAGAGATGTACTTAAAAACATTACTTTTTCCATTAATGAAGGAGATAAAGTTGGAATTATTGGTGCTAATGGTGAGGGAAAATCTACACTTTTTAAAATAATAACAAAAGAACTATCCCAAGATTCTGGTGAAGTATTTATAGATAAAAATAAAACACTAGGTTATTTATCACAAAATTTAGCATTAAATTCAGAAAAAAACATTTATGAAGAGGCTCTTTCTGTTTTTGATGAATTATTAAATATAGAATCAAAGCTTTCATCTTTAGAAATAAAAATGAGTGAACCTTATGATGAAAAAAAGGCTTCTTATCATGAAAAACTTATTAAAGATTATACAACACTTCAAGATTTATATTCTCATAAAGGTGGATATGTGTATAAAGGAGAAATTTCAAGAGTATTGAAAGGCCTTGGTTTTACTGAAAATGATTTTTATAAATCTATCAATACATTAAGTGGTGGACAAAAAACAAGGGTTGCTTTATGTAAATTATTATTACGTAAACCAGATATTATATTACTTGATGAGCCAACTAACCACTTAGATTTAGAAGCTATAAGTTGGTTAGAAGATTATATGAAAAATTATAAGGGAACTGTTTTAGTAATATCTCACGATAGATTTTTCTTAGATTCTGTTACTAATAATACTTTTGAAGTAATTGGTGGTAAAGTAGAATGCTATAATGTTCCTTATACTAAATTTATAGATTTAAGAAAAAAGAATTATGAAACAAAATTAAAAGCTTATAATCTTCAACAAGCTGAAATTAAAAGACAAGAAGCAATTATTGAAAAATTCCGCTCATTTAATAGAGAAAAAAGTATACGAGCTGCTGAAAGTAGAGAAAAGGTTCTTGAAAAAATGGAGAAAATAGAAGCTCCAACTCATGCAAAAGAAGCTTCTAAAATTAAATTTGAAGCTTCAGTAAAAAGCGGTTATGATGTGCTTCATATAGAAAATATGGCTAAATCTTATGGAGATAAATCATTATTTTCAAACTTAAATTTAGATTTAAAGCGTGGAGAAAAGGTAGCTTTAATTGGAGAAAATGGTCGTGGTAAAACTACATTATTTAAAATAATAATGGATAAAGTGGAAGCTGATAAAGGTGTAAAAGTATTAGGTACTAATGTTAACGTTGGATACTATGATCAAGAGCAATCTGACTTAAATTTAGATAAGACTATTATAGATGAAGTATGGGATGACTTTCCTAATTTAACAACTTCCAAACTTAGAAGCTATCTTGCTTCATTCTTATTTACTGGTGATGATGTATTTAAAGTAATAAATACTCTTAGTGGTGGAGAAAAATGTAGAATCAATTTATTAAAACTAATTCTTTCAAAATCTAATTTATTATTATTAGACGAACCTACCAACCATCTTGATATTATATCTAGAGAAGCCTTAGAAGATGCTATTTTAGAATATGATGGTACATTAATGGTAATATCCCATGATAGATATTTCTTAAATAAAGTAATTAGTCGTATATTAGAATTAAAAGAAGATGGTGTATCTGAATATTTAGGTAATTATAGTTACTACCAAGAAAAAAAGCTTAATCCAAGTAGATTTGAAAGTTATGAAGAATTAGCAAATGGAAAAACAAAGACTCAACTTAAGGATGAAAAGAAAAAGAAAAGAGAAGCTGAAAAAGAAGCTAAAGCTATACAATTAAAAATTAAAAATCTTGAAAAAACAATTTCTGAAAAAGAAGATGAATTAAATAATTTACAAGAACAGCTTTGCTTAGAATCTATATATTCTAATCCTTCTGAAAGTCAAAGGGTTAATAATGAAATTAAATCATTAGAACAGCTAATTGCTAATTTATATGATGAATGGGAATCATTAGCTTAATAAATAAATTGGCTGTTGCACTAAATTACTTAGTGCAACAGCCAATTTCTTATTAAGCTGATTTAGCTAAATTTTTTAAATCTTTTTCTTTATCTAAGCTATTAAATATAACTTTTCTTATCATGTCTACTGGAATTATTGTAAATGCCATAGCTATTATAACAAGCCAATGCTTTACTGTAATTGGAGTACAACTAAATAATTCTCCTCCAACTAAAGTTAATGCAGCTTGAACTATTACTATAACACCCATAACCTTTAAGAAACTCATATTTTCCTTAATATGTTCAAAAATATTTATAGTATTGCTTCTTACATTAAATCCATTAAATACTGCACAAAGTACAAACATTGAAAAATATGCTGTCATATGTTCTTCTGTATTTGCAAACATATTTATAAAGAATGGTGCCTTTAAGAATGCAAAGCTTAATACTGCAACCCATGCTCCAGCAAAAAGAATTTGATTCATCATTTTAGCTGAAACAATACTTTGAGTTCTAGACTTAGGTTTTTCAAGCATATACTTTTTAAGTGCTGGTTCAGATCCTAAAGCTAATGCACCAAGACCATCCATAACTAAATTAATCCATAATATATGAGTTATTTTTAATGGCTCTTCTATTCCAAAGAAAGGAGCTATAGCACAAACTGCAACTGCACCAACATTAATTGTTAATTGGAATTTTATAAATTTTAATATATTATTATAAATTGTTCTTCCATATAATATTGCATTTTCAATAGATTTAAAGTTATCATCTAAGATAACAATTGCACCAGCTTCTTTTGCTACATCAGTACCACTACCCATTGCAAACCCAACATCTGCTCTCTTTAATGCAGGAGCATCATTAACACCATCACCAGTCATACCACATACAAGGTTTAACTCTTGTGCAAGTTTTACCATTCTTGATTTATCTGTAGGTAATGCTCTAGCAATAACTTTTAAATTAGGTAAAATTGCTTTAACTTCTTTATCTGACATTTTATTTAATTCTTCTGATGTTAATGCAACATCTGATTTAGAATTTAATAATCCAGCTTCTTTTGCAATTGCAACAGCAGTTTCCTTTCTGTCACCAGTTATCATTACTACTTGTACACCGGCATTTTGAACTTCCTTTATTGCTTGTTTAGCTTCTGGTCTAACATCATCACGAATTCCAACAAATCCTACCATTACTAAATCATCTGGTAATGTATCTTCTATTAATTCACTTTCACTATAAGCAAATGATAATACTCTCATTGCTCTTTCTGCTAATCTATCTATCTTATCGTTAATTTTCTTTTTATCAATAGCTACAACATTTCCATTTTCATCTAACATCTTAGTAGCTTTTGTAAGTAATCTTTCTGGTGCACCCTTATATACAGTTTTACCATTTAATTGGCTTGCAGAATATTTATTTGCAGAATTAAATCCTTGTGATTTTTCTACCTTTAAATCTTCTAATTTATTCATTTCTGCTTGAGTTAAAAAGTTTAATAATGCTTTATCTGTAGCATTTCCTCCAATAACTTTTCCATTTGCATCAAACATTGAGCCTGTATTTTTTCCAATGCATAAAGCCATCATTTCTTTAATCTTTGATCCATCTTTATAACTATCCTTTAAGTTACCATCAAAAAATTCTACAACTTCTAATTCACCTTTAGTTATTGTTCCTGTCTTATCTGAAAATAATATATTTAATGAACCTGCAGTTTCAATTCCTATTGGCTTTCTAACAAGTACATTGTTTTGAAGCATCTTTGCAGTATTTCTCATTAAAACAATTGCTATCATAAGAGGAAGTCCTTCTGGAACAGCCATAACTACTATAACAACAGCAAGCATAATAGCTTCTAATACATCTTTAAATACCATTACTCCACCATTTGCAAAGTAATCAGCAAATCCTCCAGCTATAACCACCTTATGAGCTAATAATGCTAAAGCAATAACTACTGAACCAATATATCCAAACATAGAAATTTGAGATGCTAATTTAGCAAGCTTTACCTTTAATGGGCTTTCTACTTCATCATCAGCCATATCTTCAGCCATTGCACCCATCATTGTCTTCATTCCAACCTTAGTAATTTCCATTATCCCTTCGCCATTAAATACAACAGCACCTCTAAATAATGAATGTGCATCAACAAAAGTATCCCCTGTTACATCAGCTGTCATAGCCAATTCTTTATAAGCCTTAAAATCACTTACAGCAACTTTTCTGCATTCTTCAGCTTCTCCATTAAGTGCTGAATTATCAACTCTTAATTCACCTTGATAAAGATATCCATCAGCTGGAATTTTATCACCACTTTGAAGAATTACTAAATCACCAACAACTAATTCATTAATTTCTACTTCTACAACCTTTCCATCCCTATGTACCTTACATACCTCTTTTTTAGTTGAATCTTTTAATTTTCTATATTCATTATCACTTGCAATTTCAGTTTTTGCCGAAATTCCAGTAACAAGTAACACAGAAATTACTATACCAATAATTTCTCCAAACTCTGCATATCCCATAACTGCCATAATAGCCATAATTGCAGCAATTACAAGTAATAACTTTATCATTGGATCATCAAATGCCCCTTTAAACTTGTCCCAAAATGTTTCTTGTTCAGCTTCATGAATTATATTATCTCCATGTAACTTCCTACTTTGTTCTACTTGGTCTTTATTAAGTCCCTTAATCATTACATCCTCCTTATAACGCAAACTTATATATCATATATTTTATATTAACATTTATTATAAGATTATTTTTTAAAATATACATGCAAAAGTTAAATTAACTTTTGCATGTATATCTTGCTTATTTTAATATTTATTATTGAAAGGTGGGAAATCATGAAAATACACTTTGATAAAAAATTACTAAAATACTCTATATATGTTACTTTAACAGCTATAGCAATATTTTTAGCATTAATAATCCTTACTAACATTGGAATAATATTTACTACTATATTTTCTTTTATTAGTTCAGGATTTAATTTAATAAAACCATTACTTATTGCTATAATAATTGCTTATTTACTTTTTCCTTTAATGAAAATATTTGAAAACTTTTTAAGAGAAAATAAATTTTTAAAGGTAAAAAAACAAGGAACTCGAAGAATTATTTCAATTTTAATTTCTTATATTCTTATTATTAGTATAATTTTATCTATAATTTGGGGAATTTACTTTATGATAGGAGGACAAATTTCAAAAAGTACAACACTAAGTAAGATAATAACTGATATTTCTTCTTATCTAAATTCTAATTCTCTTAATACATCATCAATAAAATCTACTTTAAGGGATTTAAATATTCCATTTATTAATTCACTTGAACCATATATAATTCAAATTTTAAACGGCTTTCAAAAATATATAATTAACAATCTTGGAGTGATGAGCTCTAATATACTGTCTATTGGAAGTGGTATAGCAACATTTTTTATTGCTTTTATTATAAGCATATATATTTTAAGTGATTATGAATACTTTATTAACTTGTGGAAAAAAATTTATTATTTAATTTTTAGAAATACATCTACTGGTAAAAAAATTTCTGACATCTTTGCAATTGTAATTGATTCATTTTCAAAATTTATTCGTGGTCAATTATTAGAAGGCTTTTGTGTTGGTGTTTTATCTGCAATTGCATTAGCTATTGTTAGAATAGATTATTCAATTATTATAGGTATTATTGCTGGTATATGTAATATGATTCCTTATGTAGGGCCATTAGTTGGTACTATACTAGCTGCCATAATAGGATTATTAAGTGGGGTTCCCATAAAAGTAGTTTATGCAATTATAGCAATGCTTATAGTTCAACAAATCGATAACCACTTATTAGCACCTAAAATAGTTGGGCAAAGTGTAGGGCTTCATCCTGTGTTTACTATTATGGCTATTTTAATAGGCGGTAAAATAGGTGGTTTATTAGGTATGTTACTTGCTGTTCCTATTGCTGCTTCTATAAGAGTTTTATTTAATAAATGGTATGATACTTATGCATCTTTAAACAAAAGCAATTAATGCACACTTAAAAGTGTGCATTTTACATATTTTATATAAAACAACTTAAAATCATTATAAACAATCCACCTTCAATTATAGTTTGTCCTAATTTTACTTTATCATTTTTTAATACTGTAATTAAAAATCCTAGTACAACTAAAAATATTCCATTCCTTGTAAATAAATCACTATAATTTAAAAAGAATATTTTACAAACAATTAATATTTCTATTATTACTAAAATAGTAATTATGCTACCTTGAATCTTTTGACTTTTTAAATTGAAATATTTACTCACTTTTTCACCCCATTATTAAACTTTACCCTTTACCTATTAATAATTTATAAAATAATATTTTATTATACATATTATTTTATGATATTTTTTCAATTAATATGCTTTTATGATGCTATGTCTATATCCAACTCTACTTCATGGTATAAATTTTCTAGCTTTAAATATTAATACCTTTATCTTTACAACTTCAAAATTTTTATTCTTTGATAACTGCCCTTATATAAAAAAAGTTTTCTTTATATAAATTTCTCTATATAAAGAAAACTAATTTTTATGTATATAATTTAGTTATTGTATTTTTCCCATTACATTCCCATTTTATTTTATTATTACACTTATCACATGTAATGATCCCATTAGCTTCACATTCTGGATTTTCAAAAATAACTTCACCACAATTAGGACATAAAACCTTATTCATATCTTCACCTCATTATTATATATCTTATACAATTAATTATACTTATTTTAACCAAATTGTATAATTTTAAACATAAATATAAGTAAACACTCAAATTTTATGTTATAATTTGTAAAAGATAATTAATTATAATAAATTTAAAATTTTATTACAATATAAAAATAAAACCCTATTGACATATTTATTTAAATTATAATAAAATTTCTATAAAGACTTCACGAATATTATTTTTAATATTCAAAATATTATTCGACTAAATAAAGAAGGGATGTGAATATATTTTACAATATATTAATTATTGTAAAATTAGGCTTATGATTGATAATTTACTTTATACTATACCAAAGGAAAATCATACAAAAGACCAGATAATAGAAATATTATCTAATCATCCAGAAATTAAATTTGTTTCATTTGTTGGTATTGATCTTTCTGGAAATGATACAGATGAAAAAATTCCTGTAAACTTATTTTTAGAGGATATTGACTCTTTCCTTCATGGAGTTGCAGTTCAAACAGATGGATCATCAGTTGTACTTCCTGGAATTGCAACATTAAATAATGCTAAAGTTGATATGATAACTGATTTAGATAGTAAATGGTTTGTTGACTATAACTACGATTTTATAGATTCTATAACAAATAAACCTATTGGTACATTAAGAATACCTTGTTTCTTATATCACGATAATAAACCTGTTGATTCAAGAAATATATTACGTAATGCAGTTAATACTTTTAAAGAAACTTTATGGAATATCTTTGATACAAATCCAGAAATATTAAGCAACTATAATATAAAAAAAGATGATATAAAAGAAATAATCATTACATCAGCTACAGAATTAGAGTTTTGGGTTAAAACACCAAATAGTGATGCTGAAATAGAAGAATTATCTACTTCCCAAGTTCTTCATGAACAATATTGGACAAGAACTAAAGGAAAAGTTCGTACAGCCCTAGAAGAAACATTACTATTAATGGAGGCCTATGGATTTGAACCTGAAATGGGTCATAAAGAAGTTGGTGGAGTTAAAGCTAAATTAGATGCTTCTGGTAACTTTAATCATGTAATGGAGCAAATAGAAGTTGACTGGAAATATTCTGATGCTATTCAAGCTGCTGATAATGAACTATTTATAAAAATATTAGTTCAAGAAACTTATAGAAGGCACGGTTTAGATGTTACATTTATGGCTAAACCACTTGATGGTGTTGCTGGTTCTGGTATGCACGTTCATTTAGGAATTAGCTTAAAGCTTAAAAACGGTAAAAGAATAAACCTCTTCCATACAAATAAAGAACATTTCTTAAGTATCTTAGGATATGGTTCTCTTATGGGATTACTTAAAAACTATGAAGTTATGAATCCATTTATATCTTCAACTAATAACTCATTAAAAAGATTAAAGCCTGGATTTGAAGCACCTGTTTGTATAGTTACTTCTCTTGGATTATCACCTAGTAATCCATCAAGAAATAGATCTATATTAGTTGGTTTAATTAGAGACTTATCAAATCCCCTTGCTACAAGATTTGAACTTCGTTCACCAAATCCACATTCAAATGCATATATAACTATTGCAGTATGTTATATGGCAATGCTTGATGGTATTCTTTATGCAGTTAATAATAAAAAAACAGAAGATGAACTTTTAGCAGAACTATCTAAAGAATATGGTGAAGATGCAGATTATCTAGAAAAGAATAGAAAATATAGAGCTGAAGAAGATGTATTTGAAGATTTCACTGAAGAAGAAAGAAATAAATATTTCAGCAAGGCACCTGCAACAATATATGAAAATATTACTGCTTTAGATAGATATCCTGAAAAGGTAGAAGTCTTAAAAAGAAATGGAGTATTGACTGATCAGCTTATTAATAGTTTTAGAATAGCAACTATTACTAGATGGAAAATGGAAATTTCTCATAGAATAGTTAATAAATTCACTTCTGAAATAAGATCTTGTAAATGCCTTCATGATGCAAATAAAGCACTAGATTTAGATTTAACTAATTGGATGAAAATTCATGAATTAAGATTATATATAATGAAGGATACCAATTCTACAAAGTCTCTTTTCACAAGACTTAAAGATGCAATTACAGAAAACAACTTAGAATTAGCTTCAGATTTATATTTAGAATTAGAATATAAAATGAGTTTATTAAGAAATATGTATTCTTCTTATAAAAAGAATCTTTTAGACATATAAAAAGTAGCTGCCATTAGGCGAGGGCACTGAAAAACTTAATGTTTTTCAATACCCTCCCATTAGGTAGTTCCCTTTTTCATATTTTTAACAATTATCTTCCATGAATTTTTTCCATGTAAAATGTAATTATAAGTGTCATTGCATAATCATAAATCAAAAATACAGGCTGTGCTATTAGCCATAGTAAAATAGTTGCTATATTTTTTGATGAAATATTAAAAACATTAAAAATAACTTCTTTTAATCCTGCAATTATATTTAATCCTAATATATTTTGCATTACTATAAATCCAATAAAAAATGAAATATTAAAAAATATTAGTTTTAATATCATTTCTACCCTTCCATTTCTTAATCTTTCTATAAGAAACTTAATTATTCCAAATACTCCAAAGAAAATAAAATATAATAATGATATGTTAATTTTAACTAAGAAAAATGAAATTAGGCTTGATGCAAAATAAACAAATATTGCTGTTTTAACATTACTTCTTATTATACATATTGGTATTAATGCTGAAGCAATAGTTAAAATTGTTAATGTGCTTGTAGGTATAACAGAAGTCATATATAAAATTATACTAGTTAATGCAACCAATACTCCTCCAAGAGCCATATCCCTTGAATTCATAAAAATCCCCCCCTTTAGGTAGTTTGTAGTTAATGTTGAAATTCCTTAGGGAATTTCTTGAAAATACTTTTATAGTTTCAAGTTTCAAGTTTGAAGTGACAAGTGATAATTTATGGATGGGGTTGTCGCACTAAAAATTTTATACACAATATATTGTAGTATTTATTCTTAATGCGATATCCCCTTAAAATATATTTTTTCGTTAACTTTCCACTTGCCACTCTCTACTTTCCACTTGTCACTGATTTAAGCTTTCATCCTTAACTCCTAACTATTAATTCCCTAACAGCATCCTATTAAATCTCCACCAAAGCATTCACATAATGAATCTAAGCACCATAATTGCATACAACAATCACATGCATTCATATTTCCATTAGATGTTCTATATGTTTGACTATATGAATTGCTTCTTTCTTTTAGTTGATTTAGTGTTTGCCTATATTCAAAATTATTTGGATCCATTTTACATGCCCTTTGAATATTATTGTAAGCAGATTCAAACCATCCCTTGGCTAACATTATTCTTCCATATAAATAATACCACTCCGCATTTCTATCTCTTATTTCATTTAATTTTCTTTCTGCCAAACTTATATTTCTATTTTGTATTAATCCTCTAATTTCAGCATAAATTACAGAATTATTACCATAAGAATTATAACTTTCATTATATCCATTAGATGATGAATTATATGTAGAATTTCCTTCATTATTATTTTTTATCATATCATATGCTTTATTTATTTCAGCAAGCTTTTCCTCTGCCAAATTTTTAAGTGGATTATCACCATATTGATCTGGATGATATTGCTTTACTAACTTTCTATATGCTGATTTTATTTCCTCTTGAGAAGCTCCTGGCTTAACCCCTAATACCTCATATGGATTCATTTTTAACACTCCTTTTTATCTTATTATTTTTTATATTATCTATCTATTCTTTTCTTCTTATCCTTGCAGTTACAACTATTTATTACTTTTTCATATTTATCCATCATACCAAGATTAATTATATTTTGAAGTATTTCCTTATTTCTCTTTAAAGGTAGCTTTTCTAATGACTCCTTGCAATTATATCCACAATTCAATATAGTAAATTCAATTCTTGGTTTAATTTCTTTTATAAAATCATCATATGATTTATTTTCCTTATTATATAAAAAGTTAATAGGATTAAATTTTTTCTTTTCCATATCTTCTTTTAAATCATCCAATGCGTCTATTAAATAAATCCACTTTCCTAATGCATATCCTAAATCATAAAGTTCATATCTAATATCTTGACAATCCCCTTCAAAAGTTTCTGGATATAATTCTAAAATTTTTGCAACTATTAAACTAAATGGATTTGCTATTTCATCTATAGAAGTAAAATTCTTATTTTCCTCTAATTCTGATAGCAACTTTAAATTTTCTTCTATTATATCATTAATATTAGTAACATTTCTGTTAAACTTTCTTTTATAAGGTTCTAATACTAAGATTTTCATTTTACTTTTTATGTCTTTATCATCATTAACATCATCAATAAACTTATAATATACTAATGAAACATTCATTGCTGCAGCATATTCTAATGCTTTATTGTTAAGTATCATTGGTTTTTTATTTAATGGATGTGCTATACATCTTTTAAAATTAATACTTGGTGATTCATTATGTAACGCATCTAATAATACTCCTAAAAATGCCATATCATAGTTTAAAGTTAGCCTTGGAATATTTCCAAAATACTCTTTAATATGCGTGCATACACCACAATAATAACTTTTAAACATTTCATATTCCCTAATTTTAAGTTCTGGCTTAAGTGGAGTTACATAACCAAACAAATAATCACTCCTTTAATATACTGTAATTTTTATAACATTAGTATAGTTTATTTATATTTATTTATCAATTTATCTAAGTTTTTTTCATTATTATTTCACAATAAAAAATAAGATTATACAAAAGACTTAAAAATTAGTTAAACCAATCCTTCTTCCTTTTATATAATCTTACTTTTAATTTATTTTAAAAGCTTCCTCCGCCCCCACCATGTGTATTTCCACTACTTGATGTATGAGTTGAGCTTGTTCCACCTGAATTATTATTATTATTATTATTATTTCTCTCTATTTTAGTTCTTGTTGTATAAGTATTAATAAACCTATCTTTTTTACGAGTAAAAACTATTGAATTTCTATCTGCATAATTAACTGATGATACAGATTTTGAATTTTTATATGAATTAACAACTAAAAAGCATACACTAGAAGCTACTATGGCTCCTGCTGCTAATCCAATAAAAACAATATTTTTAGTAGGTTTACCTTTAACATATTTATTTGTTGGTATTCCTTCTTTTACATAATTATTTATATCATTTATAAATACATTACAACCACCAAAATAATCTCCATTCTTTAAATACGAAGTTATATCTTCAACTATATTGTCTATTCTATTATCAGTAAAATATTTTATTGCTTCACCTGATGTAGATATCCATATATTTCTGTTCTCCATATCTATTAGTAATAACAATCCACTTTTTTCTTTTCCAACACCATATCCATTATAATCAAAATAATCATCAGCATAATCTTGTTGACTTTTTCCATTTAAATTATTAGATGTCACTATAACAGCATCCATATTATATTCATTTTTAAAATTTTCTAAATCAATTCTTAATTTTGTTTCCTCTTGCGATGATAATAAGTTAGCATCATCCACAACAAAATTTAAATCTGCATTTATAGTAATTGTAAATATTAAGGATATAATAATTGAACTAATAAAAGGTATTATTTTCTTTACTATACTCTTCATATAAACATACCTCCTACTAATACACCTAAAAATACTAATATAAACACTAATATAAATAATGTAGCTATTTTACCTTTTGATACTGGTAATGAACCAAATACCTTTCCAGTTTGACCATTTAATGCAAAAATATAATTATTATTTCCTGAGCTATATGTAATCATCCATACTGGCATTAATGTATAATTACAAGAGGTTTTATTAAAACTTTCACGTGTTCCTACAACTTCAACTGTAGAATATCCGCCTATAGAGTTTCTTAATATTTCATTTGTACCTTTTCTTATCTTATTTTCAATTAAAGGCAAGACCTCTTCTTTACCTTTATCATATTTTTCTGAAAAAAAGCCTGGTAAATATGCTATAGAAAAGTCTTTTAGTTCACTTGAATTATATGGTTCAATACTTTCCATAACATCATCATCCATTTTGCTTGAAGCATTATGAGGAACATTATTAAAATTTAAATTAACTTCCCTATATACATTATATACATCTGTTTTTGTATATCTGTAATCACCACTTACCCATGTATTTATTCTTTTACATCTTGCACTCATTTCCCCTGTTACATTTGAATTAACTAGCCAAAATGGAATATATATTCCTGTAATCTTTTCCAATTGTTTATATGATGAAAACTCTTTAGGTAAAAACCATTTTTTACTACTCCATTTTAAAAAATTATTAATTGCTGTTTCTTTGTTTATCTTAAATGGTATAACCTTTGATGGTTTAAAACCTCCGTTAAACTTATCATTTAATACTATTGGACCATGACAGTAACAACAAAATGTGGCAGTTGTATTTTTATCACAAATTATTTCTGCCCCACATCTAGGACATGAATAATATGAAGTACTTTCTTTAATATTATTCCACTCATTATTATATTCTTTATCTAAGTTTTCATTTGTTATATGTTCATTATTACCATTATTTAAATGCTCTATATCTGCAACAGTAAATTCACTCATGCAAAAGTCACATTTTCCCTTTTGTAAGGTAGGATCAAATTTAATTTCTGCTCCACAATTTGGACACCTATAAGTTATAACAGCCATATTTCTCCCCTTTATATTTTAAAATAACTATATATTATAAATTATACCATATTTTTTCACTTAATGTTCTATACAACTATCTTACTTTTTTATCTATATATTTATTTTTAAAATTATTTATATATATTAAAATTTTTATT
>ERZ773239.50-NODE-50-length-139479-cov-11.094173_pt1 | contig 139479 bp, 96 predicted proteins | sample MGYA00580521_ERZ773239 | MGnify/ENA primary metagenome ERZ773239 (study PRJEB29015, sample SAMEA2737801) | human gut metagenome | biome: human gut; feature: human-associated habitat; material: faeces | place: China | collected 2012 ... | reverse complement strand
TACTTCATAAAAAACACCCCAAAAGTTTTGTGTCTAACTTTTGGGGTGCAGTACAGTTTGAGATGGCCTCTCTTTTTTGCCCTACGAATGCCCCACAGAACTTGGCAAGCAGCCAAAACGTTGCTTAAAACATTTTGTGAAATACTTTGGGTCATTGAAACCTACTGCATAAGCAACTTCAGACACATTGGTATCTCCTTTTTTCTGTTTCAGCAACTGATAGCCCATATCCAACCTAAAGTTCTTCATAAACTGTCCGATAGGAATTCCTGCCAGATTCTGCATCTTCTGGTTAACCAATGTCTTACTATATCCCATGTCACGAATAAAAGCATCCAGCCCATATTCAGACTCTGCATAGTGCTCTTTCATCAAGGCGATAGCCCGATCCATAAAGGCCTTATCTCTGGACTCTTCTATCAATCCAAGATCACTCACATCTGTCAATGCCAGAGCAGCAGGTTTTGAAAGTTTCTCCTGATAACCACGACGCAAAGCCAGAATGTTACGAATACGATATTTAAGAACTTCTGCATCAAAAGGTTTACACAAATATTCATCAACCCCTACTGAATAGCAGATTTTCTCATTCTCCTCCGAGCACACTGCCGTAAGAATTAGAAAAGGAATGTGACTGGTCTCTAAATTTGCCTTTACTCTTTTCGATAGTTCCAGCCCATCCATTTCAGGCATAAGCAAATCACTAATAATCAAGTCTACATGCTCATTTTTTATTATGTCTATAGCTTTTTTCCCATTTTCTGCCTCTAAAAGCTTATATTCTTGTTTCAGTAAAGAACAGATATAACGGCGCATATCAGAGTTGTCATCCACTATCAGTAGGGTTTCATGTGCCGATGAAGCTGGTTTCACCAATGACATGTTTTCTTCATCCAAATGCCTTTCTACAACAGTTTCATGCTCCTTTACCGGCATGTCTTTCATCGGTAGCAATATTCTAAAAGAGGTACCTCCAGAATGGTTGTTCCGAGCAGATATCACTCCCCCATGAAGCGTGATAATCCGCTTACAAATATTCAGTCCTATACCTGTGCCCGTCTGTCCGAAAACAGGATAAGCCACAGTGTTCTGTGCTTGAAAAAAACTATCAAAAATTTTAGGTAAATCTTTTTCCGGAATTCCACATCCAGTATCCGATACCGACAGATAAAGCTGCACCTTTCCCTCATAATCTACTACTCTGGCCACATAAAGGCTTATAACACCCCCATCAGGCGTAAATTTCACAGCATTAGCCAATAGATTTGTCAGCACACGATGAAGATATTTAGGGTCAGCATTTACAGAAAGTCCCTGAAGACGATAATACGTGCGTAATACAATATGACGTTCTTTCACAAAGGAGACAAAAGGTGCCAATAAGTCTTCAACCATAGAAATCAAGTTAAATGGCCGGATGTTCAATTGCACCTTTTCCATATCAAGTTTACGGAAATCCATTAATTCATTCACCAATGACAATAAATCTTCTACATTACGTTCGGCTATGTGAAGCTGCTCCTTTACCTCCTTATCTGAAGTCAGTGCCAATGCCTGCTGAATAGGTCCGTGAATCAATGTAACCGGTGTACGGAACTCATGGGTAATATGCGTAAAAAAACGTATTTTTTCTTCTGCAACTTCCTCTACATGATGAGCCATTACTTCCAGACTACGGTTCTGTATTTCCAGTTCGTGTGTGCGCTGGGCTACTAATTGTTTCAATAATACCTGCCGATGTTTTAACTGCCGTACTTTATAACGATAAAAGGCTACGGACAAACATCCTGCAACAAGCAAAAGTAACGACCAGAACCACCACGACTTATAATAATAAGGACGTACCTGAATATTTATATCCAATATGTCATCTTGCCATCTTCCCTCCTGATCTGTAGCTTGTATTTCCAATTGGAATTGTCCTCCCGGAAGTGAAGGCAAAGCAATCACCGGATTATCTGCAGGAAGTTCCACCCATTCCTCTCCATTCTGTTTTTCTCTGTAACGAATCCGAACCGCCTCGTTGTATCCATACTCCAAAGTGGTCAAAGCAAGTTCCAGTTTATTCCCTTCCCCCAAATCAGACAGCCTTTTCGAAGTCTCATAAGTCCAGTTTTCACCATTCACACGGCAAGAAGAAATAACAACTGTACGTTCCTTGACCGATTTTGGTATTTTCTTCAAAATCACTTCACACAATCCATGATCTTTCCCGCAATACAAGCGTTTATAACGTGATGAGAAATGCAATGTATGTGAATCATAATCTTTGTCCAAAATACCATCAGACTTTCCGTATAAGACAAAAGTATCACTATCTACCAGCAAACGGAATAATCCATTCTCTGTAGCAATCCATAAATTACCTGTTCCATCTTCGGATAAGCCATAAACCGTATTTTCATAAAAGCCTTCTTCTTTTCCATAATGCTTAAACTGAAAACGGTTTGCTTTATCCGATATTAAATGATAAAGTCCTGTGGCTTTTCCTCCTAACCAGATTTCGCCACGACGATCTTGAAAAACCACATTGACTCGCTCTACCTGCGTAGATTTCTCATCATTCAACTTATAGCGTAAATAAATATAATTAAAATGCCGACGCGAACGGGCGAAAGAAAACAGATCAACAATAAATACCCCCTCAGAAGTACCCACCCACAATCGTCCTTTCCGATCTACACACAAAGAACCTACTGATTCGAACTCACTCACACTGGAATCAAAATCCACCCGGCTAAATAGCTCCTGCTTTTTATCATAAAACAATAATCCATGTGTCGTTCCAAACCAAATACCCCTGTTGACAGAATCTTCCACCGCACTCATAATAAAATCATCCTCCAGCCCTGGCACTTCTCCATTGGAATGCTGACGAAAGACAGAATGAGGTTTATTCAAATCCAGCTCACTAATTCCAGCCCCCCAAGTATAAACCCACAGATGATTATCACTGTCTATCAATATGCCATTCACATTATTGGAAAGAATAGATGTCGAGCTATGAGGGGTGAAAGCGTAATGCTGCACTGCTTCCGTTTCTGGGTTCATCTGATAAAGTCCTCCCTCAATCGTACCAATCCACAAATTTCCCTTTTTATCTTCCGTCACAGCACTGATTTGCGGTGTGCGCCCTGCCGAAAGTTTCCAGGGAATATCCCCTAATCTGGCAACCTCTAACCTGCGCGACAAGTACAACAGATTGACTCCTCCATCCTGTGTACCGGCCCAGATGTCCTGCCCGTCGATAAACAGACAGACTATGATATTGGAATTCAATCCTCGTTCTTCGGAATCTTCCACCCGACGGATAAAAGAAAATGTATCGGATTCACGGTCATATACATTCAGACCGTTGAAAGTGGAAACCACCAGACTGCCGTCGGAAGTCAGCTTCATGTCCGTGATATAAGCCTGACTGAGCATCCCTTCCCGATGCGAAGAGTAACGGTAACGCTTCATCGTCTTGGTTTGCCGGTAATAGCGGAAAAGTCCACGATTACTGCCTATCCACAAGAAATCGCCGTCGGCTTGCAGACAAGAGATACGCCAGTCATCACTAAAAGGTACAATGGCATCCGAAAGCTGCTGTTTACGCAACTTATTTCCTCCTTCTTTCACAATCCGGTAAATACAGTTACCTACTCCGGCACAAAGTCCTCCTTCAATCTCCGCAATGGCCGATACACTCTCATCGGCTTCAGCTTGCATCCGATAAAAAACCGTCACGACTCCTGAAGAGTCCAGTTCCAGACACCACAGCATCTTGTCGGTTACTACCCATATATTTCCATCGGTAGTCTGTACCACCGAACGGACAAACGAATTAAATAAAGATGATAATTCCGATACTGCCCCTAAATCAGACGCGGGCACAGAAAGACCTGTCTGTAGGTCAATCAGGTCGAGTCCGGCATCCGAACCTACCCAGAGCCTTTTCTGACGGTCCTCGCACAATGTGTAGACATAGTTTCCTTTCAAGCGGTAAAGAGGTTCCTTCACCCCATAACTCAGGAAACGATACCCGTCGTAACGCGCCAACCCGTCCTGAGTGGCCACCCAGATATATCCAAATGAATCTTTCATTACGGCAGTCACCGAGTTATTAGGCAACCCGGCTTCCTCCGTTATATGACAGAAATTATAATTTGAGAAAAAATATTTCTTCGCTTCCAGGCGCAGACTATTTCCTCCCAATAATATGATACATAAAGTCAACAAAAGTAATCTCATAGCATATTTTTACGTTACAATCGTATCGGTCGTTTCATTTTTTAACTGCCTGCGTTCCCTCCGGATATACCAGGTAACGCAAACCCATCCTAAGGCCACCACAAAGACTCCTACCAGTGCCGGATAGCGATAACCCAATCCGGCATCAATCGGAAGTCCTCCGGCGTATGCTCCTACAGCATTTCCCAAATTGAAGGCAATCTGTACACAAGCCGCTCCCATCATTTCGCTTCCTCTGGAGTTCTGCAGCAACAACAATTGCTGAGGAGGAGATACTGCAAACAAGGCTGCCGCACAAATAAACATCAGCAATACGGAAAGCCAAGGTACTCCTGCAAACAGAAACGTGCCCAGCAAAGCCAGCATCATAAATACCTGCGTAAACTGAATCACAGGTGCCAGTCCGTACAAATCGCCACATCGTCCTCCTACCAGGTTACCTATAGTCATCCCCAATCCGGCCAGCATCATAATCCATGTCAGACTTTCCAGTTGGAAACCCGCTTCATGCAGCATCTGCGGAGTGACGTAGCTGAACCAGCAAAATACTCCCCCGTTGCCAAACATCGTGGTCAGGATAATCAGCCACGGAGCTAACTTGCGCAAAAAGCGGAACTGTCCTTTCCAGCCCACATCCGGCAAGGCGGATAAAACAGGTATCCATTTCCAGACGAGAAAGAATACCAGCATTCCCCAGCATCCATTGAACAGGAAGGGGAACCGCCAGGAGAACAGATTGCTCAACAATGTACCCAAGGGCACTCCAAACAAATTGGCAATGGTCATACCGGCAATCATCAGGGCTACAGCTTGCGAGGTTTTCCCTTTATCGGCCACCCTCTCGGCTACAATAGAACCGACTCCGAAAAATGCTCCGTGAGGCAGTCCCGACACAAACCGCATAAGCAGCAATGTCCAATATTCCGGAGCAAGCGCCGCACACAAATTACCAATCACATAAATGGCAGCAAGTCCTAACAATATCTGTTTCAACGGACGCGTACGAGCCACAAACACCGTCAAGGGTGCTCCCACACAAACTCCTATGGCATACGCCGAAATAAAATGTCCGGCTTCCGGTATGCTGATACTCAAATCACGAGCCACATTGGGCAGTATTCCCATCATCACAAACTCAGCAATACCTAACCCGAGTGTACCGGAGGCAAGTGCCAGTAAACTTTTTTTCATGCAAACAATCTTTTTTACCTGTTACCTATCTTCTACGGTACAAAATTACATCAAAAAGTGTACATTATACACATGTTTGAAATTCTTTTTAAAAAGATGGCCGGAACCTCCGAAGTTCTCCCCGCAAACGTAAGGCCTGCCCTGCCGTCATGCTGTCAAGCAGTTCCCAAAAACGAGGGCCATGGTTCATTTCACGTGTGTGAGCCAGCTCATGCAAAATAACATAATCAATCAGGTGAGAGGGAACTAACATCAGGTAACAGGACAAACTGATGGTTTTAGCTGAAGTACAACTTCCCCATCGTGAACGGGCAGCGGTAATCCGTACTTTTCGGTAAGTCAACCCGAAGCGTTCTGCCCACACACTCAGCAAGGGTGGCAGAAACTCAGCCGCCACTTTTTTCATGGCACGCAAAATAGCCCCACGCACCAGTTTCTGAACCGCTTCATCCGAAAAGTCGGTATGTTCCGGACAGAACACGGTCACCTCACCCGAAGGCATCTGCCGCACCGTGAAACATTTCAGGTGACTGGAAGACAATGACAAACGAAAACAGTCGGCCTCAATCCGAAAACTGAAATCGATTGGCCGTACCGCCACCTGCCGAAAGCGTTCCCGTAAATCGGCACGAAACTGCTCCAGGGTAGAAAGCACTTTGTCCGTCTTGCTGTAAGGCGGCACCGTGAGATACAGGCCGTCGGGCTTGACACGCATCGTAATGTTTCTTGCTCCCCGGCGTGTGGCAATCACAATACGGTGGAAATCTTTATCTTCTATAATTCGTTTAGTTGACATAACGGGACAAAGATAACAAATAAATTATCAATTAAATAGGATTAATGAAGCAATAAAAGTCGTAACTTTGCACCCCGAAAAAAGAATACATCGAAAATTATTTATCAATATGGAATTACCTAAAGACCCGATGATGCTTTTCAGCTTCATCAACATGAAGTTAAGAGACTATTATCCTTCGCTCGATGCCCTTTGTGCAGACATGAACGTGAGCAAGGAAGATATTCTGAACCGTTTGAAAGAAGCAGGATTTGAATATAACCCTTCTCAGAACAAATTCTGGTAAGAACTCAAAAAAAGGCTGCCTTCCGAAAGGAAAGCAGCCTTCATTCATTTTATTCAGGTGTAATAAGTATCAAGCGCAATTAGCACTGAGCCAACTTGTTGTCAGAACCCAATACGTTGATGATTTTGTGCTTGTAAAGTTTTTCCATGTTGTCACGAGCCGGACCCAGGTATTTACGCGGGTCGAATTCAGCCGGTTTTTCAGCGAACACCTTACGGATGGCAGCTGTCATGGCCAGACGAGAGTCTGAGTCGATGTTAATCTTGCAAACTGCAGACTTGGCAGCCTTGCGCAACTGGTCTTCAGGAATACCGATAGCAGCTTCCAGCTTGCCACCGAACTTGTTGATAGTATCCACTTCTTCCTGAGGAACTGAAGAAGAACCGTGAAGAACGATAGGGAATCCCGGCAGTTTTTCCATTACAGCATCCAGTACGGCAAATTCCAATGGAGGAGGAACCAGACGGCCTGTAGCCGGATCAACGTGGCACTGTTCGGGTTTGAACTTGTAAGCACCGTGAGAAGTACCGATTGAGATAGCCAGTGAATCGCAGCCTGTACGGGTAGCGAAGTCGATTACTTCTTCAGGGTTAGTATAAGTGTGGTGTTCTGCAGAAACTTCATCTTCCACACCAGCCAGCACACCCAGTTCACCTTCTACAGTTACATCGAACTGATGAGCGTAGTCAACCACTTTCTTGGTCAAAGCTACGTTTTCTTCGTATGGCAAGTGAGAACCGTCGATCATTACTGAAGAGAATCCCATGTCGATGCAAGATTTGCACAATTCGAATGAATCTCCGTGGTCAAGGTGAAGCACGATTTCAGGATGTGCGCAACCCAATTCTTTTGCATATTCTACAGCACCTTCTGCCATGTAACGCAACAAAGTCTGGTTAGCATAGTTACGAGCACCTTTAGATACCTGCAAGATAACCGGAGATTTTGTTTCTACAGCAGCCTTCACGATGGCCTGCAGCTGTTCCATATTGTTGAAGTTGAAAGCAGGGATAGCATATCCACCTTTGATTGCTCTGGCAAACATATCTCTTGTGTTCACCAAGCCTAACTCTTTGTAATTAACCATTTTTATAAGTTTTATAATTGTTAGTAATTAATTCCATCTGCAAAAGTAACAATATAAAAAGAATTAGCAATATACTAAATCGGAGATTTTCTGTCTTTTCTTGAGGCAAATCAATTTTAAGCGGAATATTTACCATAACATGCGGCAAGGATGCAAAGTAGATATGACAAAAACTGATTTACCTATTATATAAAAGCCTTTGAGTGACAGAATATTTTTTTCGGGTATTTCTTTTTAGTTTCAAAGAAATAGCGTATCTTTGCAACCCGAAATAGACCATTACACACTTTACCAGTGTTACCACATATTTATTTGTCAATAATAACAATAAAAAGTATATACTAAAATGAAAAAAGGCATTCATCCTGAAAACTACCGTCCGGTAGTATTTAAAGACATGTCAAACGGCGACATGTTCCTGTCTCGTTCAACTTGTGCTACTAAAGACACAATTGAATTCGAAGGAGAAACTTATCCGTTGGTTAAGCTGGAAATCTCTAGCTCATCTCACCCGTTCTACACTGGTAAGTCTAAGCTGGTGGATACTGCAGGACGTGTGGACAAGTTCATGAGCCGTTATGCAAACCACAAGAAAAAATAATTGATTATTTTTCTGGAAAGAATAAAAAGAAGCCTTTTCATCGCGATGATGGAAAGGCTTTTTTTATGGGGTTTCGGAAGAAATTAAAAACTCTCCACAAAACTCTTTTGCGTTCCGTTCAAAACGCCAAAGAGTTTAAGACAAAACGCCTTTACGTTTTAATGCAAACGTCCTTGCGTTTCATCTCAAATGTACTTGCGTTTGAGATAAAACGCAAGGGCGTTTTTTCATCGGCATTTTTCACCTTACTTTTCATGCTTGAACTTTGCCCATATAAAGATTTCTTGATAACTTGCAACTGATTTCTTTATTCACACATAGACTATGAAAAGTAACTTTGCAAGAAGGTGGAAAGGTGCCATGATTACAGCTTATATCCTTTCCTTACCGACCTCTTATCTTACAGCACAAGAAAACTTAGTGCTGCACTACAACCGTCCTGCTGAATTCTTTGAAGAAGCTCTCGTCATCGGAAACGGTACGATGGGAGCTATTCTTTACGGAGGCACCGACAAAGACGTACTCTATCTGAACGACATCACCCTATGGACCGGAGAACCCGACCGGAAAGTCACAACTCCCGATGCCTACAAGGCTATTCCGGAAATCCGTGCCTTGCTCGACAAGGAAGATTACCGGGGAGCCGACCGTGCCCAACGAAAGGTTCAAGGACACTACAGCGAAAACTATCAGCCGCTGGGCCAACTTTCCATCACTTATTCTGCCGAACCGGCTAAGATAAGCCACTATCAACGGACACTGGACATCAGCCGGGCCATGGCACGAACCGCCTACCAGAGAAACGGTGCAGATTTTGCCTGTGATTATTTTGCTTCAGCCCCCGACTCAGTGATTGTACTGCGCCTGCAGACGGAAAGCGCACAAGGGCTGCAAGCCACTCTTTCATTCAACTCGCTCCTGCCTCATGCCACTACGGCCAACGGCAATGAGATTTCAGCCGAAGGATATGCTGCCTATCACTCCTATCCCGTATATTTTGACGGAGTAAACAACAAGCATTTGTATGATCCGGAACGGGGAACGCATTTCCGCACACTGATTCGGGTCATAGCTCCTCAGAGTGAGGTCAAAAGCTTTCCATCGGGCGAGCTGAAGGTGAAAGGCGGAAAAGAAGCCTTGATTCTGATAGCCAACGTCACCAGCTTCAACGGCTTCGACAAGGACCCCATGAAAGAAGGACGCGACTACCGGAACCTGGTAACACGACGCATGGAACGGGCAGCACAGAAAACGTTCGAGGAATTGGAGAATGCACACGTGACAGACTACAAGTCTTTCTTCGACCGCGTGGGACTTTGCCTAGGTAAGACAGACCAGGCCATTGCAGCCCTGCCTACCGACGAACAGCTATTGCAATATACAGACAAGTCACAAAGGAATCCGGAACTGGAAGCATTGTATTTTCAATATGGCCGCTACCTGCTCATTTCCAGTTCACGTACACCAGGAGTACCTGCCAACCTGCAAGGTCTGTGGAACGAACGCCTGCTCCCGCCCTGGAGCTGCAACTATACCAGCAACATCAACCTGGAGGAGAACTACTGGGCAGCTGAAACGGCCAATCTGAGTGAAATGCACCGCCCGCTGATGGATTTTATCGCCAACCTGCAACACACGGGAGAAAAGAGTGCCAAGGCTTATTACGGTGTACAGAAAGGATGGTGTCTGGGACAGAATACGGATATCTGGGCCATGACCTGTCCGGTAGGATTGAACGTGGGCGACCCGTCGTGGGCATGCTGGACCATGGGAGGCGCCTGGCTGTCTACTCATATCTGGGAACGCTACACCTTCACACAGGACAAGGAATTTCTCCAGCAATATTATCCGGTACTGAAAGGTGCAGCCGAATTCTGCCTGAACTGGCTGATAGAAAAGGACGGCAAGCTGATTACCTCACCGGGTACATCGCCCGAAAACAAGTTCCTGACTCCCGACGGCTATGCCGGAGCCACTTCCTACGGCTGTACTTCTGACCTGGCCATGACGCGCGAATGCCTGATAGATGCGGCCAAAGCCGCCGAAGCACTGGGTACGGATAAAGACTTCCGGAAGCAGATAGAGAGAACGCTTCCCCGTCTGTTGCCTTACCAGGTTGGCAAGAAAGGAAATCTGCAGGAATGGTTCCACGACTGGGAAGACCAGGAGCCGCAGCACCGTCATCAGTCGCATCTGTTCGGCTTATATCCGGGACATCATTTATCAGTAAAAGAAACACCGGAGCTGGCAAAGGCCTGTGCCCGTACGCTGGAAATCAAAGGCGACAATACTACAGGCTGGAGCACCGGCTGGCGCGTCAATCTTTATGCACGCCTGCAAGACAGCAAGAATGCGTACCACATCTACCGTCGCCTGCTGCGTTATGTCAGTCCGGACGGATACAAAGGAAAGGATGCACGACGCGGAGGAGGTACCTACCCCAACCTGCTCGATGCCCACTCGCCTTTCCAGATTGACGGTAACTTTGGCGGTTGTGCCGGCGTCATTGAAATGCTGATGCAGTCTTCGGAAAACAGTATCACCCTGCTTCCGGCTCTTCCGGAGGAATGGAAAGACGGCAGTGTGAAAGGTATCTGTGCCCGTGGAGGATTCATCGTCGACATGGAATGGAAAGACAGTAAAGTCACATCCTTGTACATTCAGTCACGCAAAGGCGGAAAGACGAAAGTCTGCTTCAACGGAGAATCCAAGAATATCACCCTCAAAGCAGACAAAGGAATCAAATTACTATAAGCCAGCATCACACAAAAAAAGAAAGCCGTACCGGAATCATCCAGTACGGCTTTCTTTTTTATCTGAAATTCAGTGTCTGTCAGCATTAAGCTTTTACACGACCTACGTAAGAACCGTCGCGAGTATCTACTTCAATAGTTTCATCCTGGTTGATGAACAACGGAACACGTACAGTAGCTCCAGTTTCTACAGTAGCAGGCTTAGTAGCGTTAGTAGCAGTATCACCTTTCAGACCCGGTTCAGTGTAAGTAACCTTCAACTGAACTTTTACCGGCAATTCTGCGAACAGGATAGTTTCAGTAGAAGCATCAGAAACAACTTCTACAATCATTTCTTCTTTCAGGAAGTCTACACCTTCAATCAGGTCATGAGCGATAGGCACCTGTTCGAAAGTTTCCTGGTTCATGAAAATATAATCATCACCTTCTTTGTACAAGAACTGATAAGGACGACGTTCTACACGTACATCTTCCAGTTTTTCACCGATGTTGAAACGACGTTCCAATACATATCCGTCTACCACATCTTTCAGTTTAGTACGCATGAAAGTGTTTCCTTTACCCGGTTTTACATGCAGGAAGTCAATGCAGAAATACAATTTGCCATCCATACGGATAGCGGTTCCGATTTTAATGTCTTGAGCATTAATCATAACTTAAATCCTTTATTATTATGTAATAGTTTGATTTATTCTCTGAATACGGTTGCAAAATTAATCTAAATCGCGAAAAAACACAAAAAGATTTGTCTAAAAATGATTTAGCACTTTGATTATTAAAAAAAAGTCACTAATTTTGCAGCCCGAACGCATGGAATAATAACATAAAATAGTATATACGAAAATGAAAAGAACATTCCAACCCTCTAACAGAAAGAGAAGAAACAAACACGGTTTCCGTGAAAGAATGGCTACCGCAAACGGTCGCCGAGTATTGGCAGCACGTCGCGCTAAAGGCCGCAAAAAATTAACTGTATCTGATGAATACAACGGAGTAAAAGCATAATAAACTCTGTTTTGACAGAAAGCCGCAAAGTAATTCCTTTTATTTACTTTGCGGCTTTTTATTTTGTCCAAGACTGCACCGCCTGTGTTCTCCCTATCTGAAACACAATCGATTTAACATGGTGCATAAAAAACCGGAGTCCATTATCTTCCGATAACGAACCCCGGCTCTATATTCTAAATCACTGTGGATTCTTATTTAATCAGGTCGCGACCTGTCATTTCAGACGGCTGTGCCATACCCAAAATGTGCAGGATAGAAGGAGCAACATCGGCCAATACACCATTTTCTACTTTGGCGTCTTTGTTTTCTGTTACGTATACAAACGGAACCGGATTCAAAGAGTGGGCTGTGTTCGGTGTACCGTCTTCATTCAATGCATGATCTGCATTTCCGTGGTCTGCAATGATGATAACTTCATAACCGTTAGCCTTAGCAGCTTCTACTGTATCTTTCACACAATTGTCGATAGCTACTACAGCCTTTTCAATTGCTTCATAGATACCTGTATGACCTACCATGTCACCGTTTGCATAGTTCACTACGATGAAGTCATATTTCTGTGTACCGATAGCTTCTACCAGTTTATCTTTTACTTCGTATGCGCTCATTTCCGGCTTCAAGTCGTAAGTAGCTACCTTCGGTGAAGGAACCAGGATACGGTCTTCGTTGTCATACGGAGTTTCACGTCCACCGTTGAAGAAGAAGGTTACATGGGCATATTTTTCAGTTTCTGCGATGTGCAGCTGAGTCTTGCCATTGCTTGCAAGGTATTCGCCCAATGTATTCTGTACGTTTTCCTTGTCGAACAAGATATGTACGCCTTTGAATGAAGCATCATACGGAGTCATACAGTAGTACTGCAATCCCGGGATGGTCTTCATGCCTTCTTCCGGCATATCCTGCTGAGTCAATACGATAGTCAATTCTTTTGCACGGTCGTTACGGTAGTTGAAGAAGATAACTACATCACCTTCCTTGATAGTACCGTCGAAGTTTGCATTAGAAATCGGTTTGATGAATTCGTCTGTTACACCTTCATCGTATGATTCCTGCATAGCCTGTACCATGTCGGTAGCTTTCTTACCTATACCATTTACCAGCAAATCGTATGCTTCTTTCACACGTGCCCAACGTTTGTCACGGTCCATTGCGTAAAAACGTCCTACGATAGAAGCAATCTTTCCAGCTGATTTTTCGCAATGAGCAGTCAGCTGTTCAATGAATCCCTTACCGCTCTTCGGGTCTGTATCACGACCGTCCATGAAGCAGTGGATGAAAGTATTTTCCAGTCCGTATTCCTTTGCAATGTCACACAATTTAAACAAGTGTTCCAAAGAAGAGTGTACACCACCATTGGAAGTCAATCCCATGAAGTGGATGTTTTTTCCATGTTCTTTTGCGTATGAGAAAGCAGCTACTACTTCCTTGTTCTGCATAATGCTGTTGTCGGCACATGCACGGTTAATCTTCACCAAATCCTGATATACGATACGACCTGCACCGATGTTCAAGTGACCTACTTCTGAGTTACCCATCTGGCCGTCAGGCAAACCTACATTTTCACCGCTGGCCTGCAGCTGTGAATGAGGATAGTTAGCCAACAGACTGTCCCAGTAAGGAGTCGGAGTATTGAAGATTACATCATCTTTTTGACGGTCGCCACAACCCCAACCGTCCAGAATCATTAAAAGCGCTTTCTTTGCCATAATCTATTTTGTTTAAAAGTTAGAATTCCATTCTATGTTTTCCGACAGCAAAAATACAAAATAATCCTGCTTGAAAGATTACTTTTCTTGATAATAATCAATAAAAAACGGCTACTTGAACCAAGTAACCGTAAAACAAATCGGGCGTACCAAATGGCACGCCCGAAAGAATATTGCATCCTAATAAATTATTCAGCACGCAAAGTGAAACGTTTGAAGTCTGCAACAGCCAGTTCCGGATCAGCAGCTTTCAATACATCAGCAACAGTCTTCTTCGGATCCATGATGCTTTCCTGTTTCAGCAAGCAAACTTCTTTCAAGAATTTACCCAGACGGCCTTTTGCGATATTTTCAATCATAGCCTCAGGCAAGTTAGCAGCTTTTTCTGCAGCTACTTTTTCCTTGATTTCTTTAGCTTTAGCTACATCTTCAGCAGTAATCCATCCCTTAGCCATGTTGCTTTCCATGTGCTCTTCGCTATCTACGTGAGAAGGATTGATACCAGCTTTCTTCAAAGCAGCTTCAACAGCTTTCTGTACCTGTTCAGCCTTAGTCTTTTCAATAGCTACATTGATTTCTTCCTGTTTTACAGATTCAGGAACACCAGCTTCATCAATTGCAATCGGGTTCATGGCAGCAATCTGCATACAGATTTCATGAGCTACCTGAGCATCGCATTCTTTGTTGAATGCAACGATTGTACAAAGCTGATTCTTATTCATGTGGTTGTAAACAGCAGTGCAAGCACCTGATACGAAATTGAAACCATCCAATTCAGTCTTTTCACCAGTGATACCACTACGTTCTACAATTGCATCAGCAATAGTACCGTTACCCATAGGCAAAGCCTTGATTTCATCCAAAGTCTGGCACTTGTTAGCGATAGCAGCATCCAGGATAGCCTGAGTCAATGCTACGAAATCTGCGTTCTTTGCAACGAAGTCAGTTTCACACTTCAAAGCAATCATTGCAGCGTAGTCACCAGTTGATTTTGCCAACACACAACCTTCTGAAGTTTCACGGTCAGAACGTTTTGCAGCTACAGCCTGTCCTTTTTTACGGATAATTTCCATTGCCTTGTCGAAATCGCCTTCTGATTCTGCCAAAGCGTTCTTACAGTCCATCATACCAGCTCCAGTCATTTTACGAAGCTTGGTGATATCAGCCATACTTACAGCCATAATAATATCTTTTATTTTGAGTTAGTAATGTTCTTAAAAACAAAGTTGAGAATTGAGAATTGAGAATTGAGAATACAGTTTTCCCAATTTTCAATTTTCAATTCTCAACTTACTTTATTGATTAAGCTTCTTCTTCATCCTTACTCATGAATGCAGCAGCCTTAGATGCGTTGATTGCATCTTCTTCAGCTTTATCCATGCGAGCTTTGGTAGCTTTTTTCTTAGCAGCTTTCGGTGCATTTTCACCAGCAGCTTCCATATCTACCTTTTCAGCTTTTCTTTCTTCCAAACCTTCTGCCATTGCAGCGCAGCAAGCATCCAAGATAACTTCTACTGATTTAGTAGCGTCATCGTTTGCCGGAATTACGAAATCGATGTTTGAAGGATCTGAGTTAGTATCTACGATAGCAAATACAGGAATACCCAGACGGTTAGCTTCACGAACTGCGATGTTTTCTTTCAATACGTCTACTACGAACAATGCAGACGGCAGACGAGTCAAATCAGCGATAGAACCCAAGTTCTTTTCCAACTTAGCACGCTGACGAGAAATCTGAAGAACTTCTCTCTTTGACAAGTTTGAGTAAGTACCATCATTTGTCAATTTGTCGATAGTAGCCATTTTCTTCACAGCCTTACGGATTGTCGGGAAGTTAGTCAACATACCACCCGGCCAACGTTCGATTACGTACGGCATATTTACAGAAGCAGCTTTCTCAGCTACAACTTGTTTAGCTTGTTTCTTAGTAGCAACGAACAGGATTTTCTTTCCTGATTTTGCGATTTGTTTCAAAGCTTCAGCAGCTTCTTCAACTTTAGCAACAGTTTTGTTCAAATCGATGATATGAATACCGTTGCGTTCCATGAAAATATAAGGAGCCATTGCAGGGTTCCACTTTCTTTTAAGGTGTCCGAAGTGGCAACCAGCCTCCAATAATGTATCAAAATTTACTCTTGACATTGTTTTTAATTTTAATCGTTTACTTTCTTTTTTGTTTATTGAACCAACTGCCCGGTAGTCTTTCCGACAAAAACTTGCAGGAAGAATCCTGACAGTTTAGATACTAAACGCTTCTTTAGGTGACGAGGTATCAGTTGACGAGGCAACAAGGACAGACCCACCGAGTGAACCACCTTGCTAACTTGTCCCTTATCCAACTTGTCCCCTCGTTAACGTTTACTGAACTGGAATCTACGACGTGCTTTCGGACGTCCCGGTTTCTTACGTTCAACAGAACGAGAATCGCGAGTCATGAAACCTTCAGAACGAAGAGCTTTCTTATCTTCCGGATTGATTTTAACCAGTGCACGAGCGATAGCCAGACGCAAAGCCTGAGACTGACCAGTGAAACCACCACCGCACAAGTTAACTTTGATATCATATTTTTCAGCCACTTCCAATTTGTTCAACGGCTGTTTAACTACATACTGCAGAATAGTTGATGGAAAGTACTGTGCAAGGTCTCTCTTGTTAATAGTAATCTTTCCTGTACCTTCGCTAACGAAAACGCGAGCTACTGCGCTTTTACGTCTGCCTAATGCATTTACTACTTCCATTCTTTATTATTTAAGTGTATTAATATCAATTACTTTCGGAGTCTGAGCTTCGTGTTTGTGTTCACTTCCTTCGTAAACATACAAGTTGCCCAGCAACTTAGCTCCCAGACGATTCTTAGGAAGCATACCTTTTACTACTTTTTTCATCAATTTTTCAGCGCCATTCGGTTTTGCCAACAGACGAGCCGGAGTAATTTCACGCTGACCACCAGGATAACCGGTATAGCTCAGGTAAACCTTATCGGTCATTTTCTTACCTGTAAATTTCACTTTGTCTGCATTGATGATAATAACGTTATCACCGCAGTCTACGTGAGGGGTGAAGTTAGGTTTGTACTTACCTCTCAACAACTTTGCAACTTTTGCACCGAGACGGCCTACAACCTGATCGGTAGCATCCACAACAACCCATTCTTTAGTTGCTGTTTCCTTGTTTGCAGAAATGGTCTTGTAACTTAAAGTATCCACTCTTAAATCTTTTTAAAATGTTAACTACTAAAAAACAAATTCCTACAACCCTACCCTTCCCGGACAAAGAAGAATAAAGCACTCAGAATTAAAAATTTATCACTAGTTGATAATAATCGGCTTGCAAAGGTACGGCTTTTCTTTTAACCGACAAAGATTTTAAGTTTTTTTTTCGCGGGATAACCAGTTGATTATGAATCGCACCTAAATGATATAAAACCAGAAAAGGCCGTTGCAACATCCGGTTTGCAACGGCCTTTTTTTATTTATCATCAATCTTCGTCAGCGTAATTCATCACCCGGATAAACAGGTGCCATTTCGACTTTCTTCCAGATTTCATGACACCAGGAATCAATCTTATTCCCGTTGGCATCGCTCTCCAGGAAATACTTCACATACATCAACGTACCGTTTTCTTTCAAATCAAAGTGCATTTCATTTTTCTTTCCATTCAATTGAGGAAGATGCACATTTTTCTCCACACATTCCGTATATACTCCTTCACTATTCATCTCATAAGTTCCATATCCCAAAATAACGGCTCCCGTCTGCATCATCAACAAATTGATAAAGCGTCCGTCGTCAGAAAGAATCTTCAAGGAATTACTTGTCTTAAGTTCACCCGGAATATCCGGAGAATTAGAACGATAGAAACACATCTGCCAAACTCCCTGCAAATTGACGGGAGTCTTCTCCTGCACAGCCTGGGCCATCGAATTGCCGACAGCTAAGAGCATTAGAAATGCTACCAGAAAAAAATAACGTATTTTCATAACTAAAAGTATTAGAATTACCTATCAGGTTATCACAAAATTATAAAATATTTTGACAATCACGCATTTTATGCACGTTTTTCTATCGTAAAAACATAAAAAAAGTCATCCCAAACGGAATGACTTTTTCTTTTATAGATAAATAGAATCTTCTTTTAGAATTCTGCGTTACGCGGTGTACGCGGGAATGGTATCACATCACGGATATTTGCCATACCTGTTACAAACAGCAACAGACGTTCAAAGCCTAATCCGAAGCCAGAATGCGGGCATGAACCGTACTTACGAGTATCCAGATACCACCACATATCCTTCATCGGGATGTTCAGTTCCTGAATACGAGTCAGCAGTTTGTCATAATCAGCTTCACGTTCTGAACCTCCGATAATTTCGCCAATCTTCGGGAACAGCACATCCATAGCACGTACAGTCTTGCCATCTTCGTTCTGTTTCATATAGAACGCCTTGATTTCTTTCGGATAATCGGTCAAGATAACCGGACGTTTGAAGTGCTCTTCCACCAGGAAGCGTTCGTGTTCTGAAGCCAAGTCCACGCCCCAGTAAACCGGGAATTCAAACTTATGTCCATTAGCTACAGCTTCTTCCAGAATCTTGATACCTTCTGTATAAGGCAGACGTACAAATGATTCCTTCAATACCCCCTGCAGACGTTCAATCAAGCCCTTGTCGAACATATCGTTCAAGAACTTCACATCATCATAACAGTTGTCCAATGCCCACTGTACACAGTATTTGATGAATTCTTCTGCCAAATCCATGTTGTCATTGATGTCATTGAAAGCTACTTCCGGTTCAATCATCCAGAACTCAGCCAAATGACGCGGTGTATTTGAATTTTCCGCACGGAATGTCGGTCCGAATGTATAAATTGCTCCCAAAGCAGTAGCAGCCAATTCACCTTCCAACTGTCCGGAAACTGTCAGACTTGCCTGCTTTCCGAAGAAGTCATTATCATAAATAATAGAACCGTTTTCATCTTTCTTCAAATCATAGAGGTTCATGGTAGTAACCTGGAACATCTGTCCGGCACCTTCACAGTCTGATGCTGTAATCAGAGGAGTGTGGAAATAGAAGAAACCTCTTTCATGGAAGAACTTATGAATCGCAATAGCCATGTTATGACGGATACGGAACACTGCACCAAACGTATTCGTACGAGGACGCAAGTGAGCAATCTCACGCAAGAACTCCATTGAATGTCCTTTTTTCTGCAATGGATAAGTATTGTCACAAGTACCCAATACTTCAATCTCACGTGCCTGAATTTCTGCTGCCTGTCCGGAGCCTACCGATTTTACCAGTTCTCCATTCACGCTCAGACATGCACCCGTTGTAATCAACTTCAGCAACTCTTCATCAAAATTAGCTAAGTCGACTACAATCTGCACATTATTTATAGTAGAACCATCATTCAATGCAATAAAGTTTACCTGTTTGCTACCACGGCGAGTACGCACCCAACCTTTCACATTGACCATCGCGCCAAAATCTTCACGCTTCAGCAGGTCAACAATTTTTGTTCTACGAATTGTTTCCATTTTGATTCTATGTTTTATCAATTAATCTAAAAACACAGGGATGCTCCGTTTCCGTGTATCCCTGTGTTCTGCTATATTTATCATTATTCAAAAGATCCCATACGAAGCATGGCCACTTCCTGTTCTGTGAGGTAACGCCAGTCACCGCGACGCAATCCCTTCTTGGTCAATCCCGCAAAGTACACACGGTCCAGCTTAATCACACGATAGCCCAGCGATTCGAAAATACGACGTACGATACGGTTCTTTCCAGAGTGAATTTCAATACCCACCTGCGACTTGTCTGTATCCGACGCGTAGCTGATAGCATCAGCATGGATTTCACCATCATCCAGTGTAATACCCTGTACAATCTGATCCAAGTCTGCCTTTGTCACATTCTTGTCGCAGTATACATGATAAATTTTCTTCTTCAAGAACTTAGGATGAGTCAGTTTCGATGCCAAGTCACCGTCATTTGTCAACAGCAGTACACCTGTGGTATTACGGTCCAGACGTCCTACCGGATAGATACGCTCCTTGCAAGCACCTTTCACGAAATCCATCACCGTCTTACGTTCCTGCGGGTCATCCGAAGTCGTTACGCAATCTTTCGGTTTATTAAGCAGTACATATACCTTACGCTCAATATTTACCGGCTGATCGTGGAACTTCACCTCATCCGAACGCTTCACCTTTGTACCCAGTTCCGTTACGATTTCACCATTTACAGATACTACTCCTGCAGTGATAAACTCATCCGCTTCACGACGAGAGCAGATACCTGCATTCGCAAGGAACTTGTTCAAACGAATCGGCTCATCCGGATCAGTCAGCAGTTCTTTGTACTCGATCTGCTTCTTCATACTATATTTTGCATTCGGGTTGTAGTCGGCAGTACGCGGACGGTAACCTCCCTGTGGACGACCATATCCACCCTGCTGTCCGCCATTGTTGTTAAAACGAGGACGATACGGACGCTGTTCTCCACCCTGTTGTGCATTATTAAAGCGCGGGCGATATGAACGCTGTTCTCCTCCTTCCTGGTTGTTGTTGAAACGAGGAGTGTATGCACGCTGCGGACGTCCACCATTATTGTTGTTAAAACGAGGATTGTAAGAAGAACGCTGCTCTCCTCCTTCATTATTGTAGGAGCGGTTTCCGTATGAACGCTGCGGGCGATTACCGTAACCACCTCTCTGCGGACGGTCCTCTCCATTATTAAAGCGAGGATTATAAGAAGAACGATAACCTTCTCCCCCTTCTCTATTGTTGTTATACGGACGGCGACCGTAGCTGTTGCTTTTCTCGCCTCTACCATATTTGTTATATCCTTCTCTGTTGTAAGACTTGTAACCATCGCGGCCAGACTGGCTGTTTTCGCCATCTTGTCTGAATTCTTTTTCTGCCATAATTTTTTTGTTTAATGCTAATATTAATACTCAACACCCTCTCGGGCGATATTTATTTTTTAAAGTTAGACTCCAGTATAGTTGTGCGGAGTAATCGCACGCAATTCCTTTTTAATATCCTCGCTGACGTTCAGTGTTTCAATAAAATCTTTGATTGAAGCTTCTGTAATAGCCTGGTTCGTACGAGTCAGCGCTTTCAACGCTTCATACGGATGTGGATAAGCTTCACGGCGCAAAATCGTCTGAATAGCTTCAGCCACTACGCTCCAGCAATTATCGAGATCTTCATAGATTTTATGTTCATTCAACAGCAATTTTCCAAGACCTTTCAGTGAGCTCTGGATGGCAATCACCGTATGTCCGAAAGGAACACCGATATTACGCAACACTGTAGAGTCCGTCAAGTCACGCTGCAAACGAGAGACCGGCAATTTGGAAGAAAGATGCTCCAATATTGCATTGGCCATTCCCAGGTTACCTTCTGCATTCTCAAAGTCAATCGGGTTCACCTTATGCGGCATGGCACTTGAGCCGACCTCACCCGCTTTGATTTTCTGCTTGAAATACTCCATGGAAATATACTGCCAGAAGTCACGGTTCATGTCAATCATGATGGTATTGATACGCTTCATTGCATCGAAGATGGCACCCAGTCCGTCGTAATTTGAAATCTGTGTAGTATATTCTTCACGTTCCAAACCTAATTTTTCAGCAACGAACTTATTACCGAAAGCCTTCCAGTCAAAATCCGGATAAGCCACGTGATGTGCATTGTAATTTCCGGTTGCTCCACCAAATTTCGCAGTCAACGGACAAGCCTTCAATACAGCCAGCTGACGGTTCAGACGATAAGCAAAAACCATGATTTCCTTGCCCAGACGAGTAGGAGAAGCAGGCTGCCCGTGAGTCTTTGCCAGCATCGGAATATTTTTCCATTCTTCTGCGTAGGCAGTCAACTGGTCAATCAGTTTCTGAATCTGCGGATAATAGACTTCTTCCAACGCATCCTTGATAGACAAAGGAACTGAAGTGTTATTGATATCCTGTGAAGTCAGTCCGAAGTGAATGAACTCTTTATAAGGTTCCAGTCCACCCAGTTTATCAAACTGTTCCTTGATGAAATACTCAACAGCTTTCACATCGTGATTTGTCACACTTTCAATTTCCTTGATACGTGCAGCATCTCCTTCAGAGAAATTACGGTAGATATCACGAAGAGACTCAAAACGAGTCATATCAAATGACGCCAGCTGCGGCAAAGGCAATTCACACAAAGTGATGAAATATTCAATTTCCACCCGCACACGATACTTCATGAGCGCATATTCTGAAAAATAAGCAGCCAAAGTTCCTGCTTTGCTTCTGTAGCGACCGTCAATCGGTGATACAGCCGTGAGTAAATCAAGTTCCATCATTATCGTAAAGTTTTTTGGGTATCTAAATTCTAAAGTTTCATTTGAATTCGCGAAATTAATGCTTTTTCCTGAGTTATCAGGGCATAGTCCTTAAACTTTAGTATTTATTTTATAATTAGGTTATTCACTCAGCAATTTTACAGCATCGACATACTGTGCGATACCCACTGCCACGCTCTTTGCTGCTTTCATAGCCATCACTACCGTTTGCGGACGATGCACCACATCACCTCCGGCAAATACTCCTTTACGGCTTGTCATACCGAAAGGACGTTCTTTCACCAGTACATACCCGTTATCATCGGTTTCTATGCCTTCCGTAGTCGACACAATCCGACTGGCCGGACGTGAACCCACAGCCAGGCAAATGCGATCGAAAGCATACTCCTTGACTCCCTCCGGCGTATTGGCACGTAGTCCGACAACCTTCCCGTCTTCATTTCCAAGGAACTCTGTCGTGGAAGTCTGCCATAAGAATTTCACACCTTCCTGCAAGGCAGCCTGATATTCTGCCTGTATAGCGGGCATATCGGCTTCCGTACGTCGATACACAATGGTCACACTGGCCGCTCCCATACGTACGGCCGTACGGGCCGCATCCATGGCTACATTTCCGCATCCCATCACTGCCACGTGCTCTCCTTCGATAACCGGCACCTTATCACGGCCAACAGTGCCTTCATTATAGATATTGGCCATATGCAACAGATAAGTCGCCTGAATCACTCCACGCAATCCGGCCCCCGGAATATCCAATGATTTGGGCAGAGCCGTACCTGAACCAATAAAAATAGCATCGTATCCCTGCGCAAAAATATCATCGATGTTCAGCTGCTTTCCTACCACACAGTTCAACAGAAAAGTCACCCCCAGTGCTTCAATCTTCTCAATTTCCTGACGAACCACCTGTTTGGGAAGGCGATATTCCGGAATGCCATACATCAACACCCCACCCGGTTCTGCCTGGCTCTCAAAAATTGTCACGTTAAAACCCTGACGAGCCAAGTCTCCGGCTACGGTCAGTCCGGCAGGTCCCGAACCAATCACGGCAACCTTTCCCCGTGTCTTCTGAGGTAGTTTTTCGCGAATCAGTTTCATTTCCGTATCAAAATCGGCCACAAAGCGTTCCAGCTTACCGATTTCTATTCCCTTCCCTTTCGGGTACAATACACAATGCCCCTGACACTGCTTTTCATGCGGACAGACACGACCACAAATAGCCGGCAGGTTACTCTTCTCATTAATGATTGCCATGGCATTTCCCATATTGCCTTTTGACAATTCATGAATGAACTCCGGGATATGATTTTCTATCGGACATCCTTTCTTGCAAGAAGGATTCTTACAATTCAAGCAACGTTTTGCTTCAGCTATGGCCTCCTGTAGCGTATAGCTCTCGTTTATTTCTCTAAATACAGCTTTTGGCTTATTCATCTTATCAAATTTGTCACATGCAAGTATTCCCTGCATACCTGTTTCATATTGGACGGCAAAGTTCGTAAAAAAATGCCATAAAGAAAGCAGAATGAGTTTATTTTTATTTCTACGGACAAAAAATATCCCACAGACTCACCGTCCATGGGATATTTCCACCTTTTAATACCTTAAGTCTTAATACGAACTGAAAGTCAATACGTAAAGTCAGATTTCTTTACATATACTTTGTAATCCTTTATCAAACCTGGTGCACCGGCTTCTGCACGAGGCAACATCCGGAAACCGGTCACATTATATTCCTTACCTAAATCTATGACAATCTGATGAGGATAAGCGGTATTGTCTACCGTCTGCCAGAAAGTACTTTCCTGCAAGTCGAAGACTTTATCTGCCGTGCGGTTTCCACTACGTGTTTCTTCACTGTCGGCATACACAATCTTCCAGTTCTCACGAGAAACAGGCTTTCCGTTATTATCCAGCACATCTAACTCTGCAATGGCTGCGATATTGTTTCCTTCATAGTTAGAAGTACCTTCCAGACAGAAATAGCGTCCTGCTGCAGGCTGCGCAAAACGTACTTCCTGCCAGCCGTTTCCAGCTTTGAAAGTACCTGCATTTACTACTTTTTCAGCTTTCAAGTTCAGGTTCTGTCCGTCTTTACGATGAGTTTCCGGTGCTTTTTCACGCAGCATATCCAAAATCGGTTTTTCTACGCCAGCCACTTTTGCTTCAGCCGGTCCCTTCAGGTCGAGCACAATAATTTCATTCTCTCCTTCTTTCAACCAGCAACCCGGCATATACAAAGTCTGCTGCGGACCGATTTCCCAGAAACGTCCCATAGCATGTCCGTTTACCCAAACCATACCTTTTCCCCAAGTCTGCATATCCAGGAAAGTATCACCTGTCTTATCCAAACGGAAGGTAGCTTTATAATATGCAGGTCCGTCAACCGGCTTGCCTGCCTGATAGTTCTTCTGGCTGACAAATTCATAGAACGGAGGCAAGTTGTATACTTCCCAGCCTTTCAGTTCCTTCACCTGTTCGCCGCTTACCACTTCCACCTTGTTCGTAATACCTTTCCGGTCATGAATTGACTTATCAAAGTTCACACGTCCCATCGCTTCTACCAGAATATCCAGACGTGTACCTTTTTTCAAGGTTTCTTTCAGCGGTAAAGTGAACTCACCACGACGACGGTCTAAGCGGCCCAGCAATTTTCCATCAGCAAAGACCTGTGCCCAGTCGTGTACTTCATCAATATGCAAAATACCTTTTACATCTTCTTTCAATGTCGTACGATACAAGATACTTCCCCAGCCCTGGTCAAACTGCTCCATAGGCTTAGTATCTTCCGACTGTTTAGCCTGAGGCAGATTATCGAACAAGGGCGCGACTTCCCATTCTGTAATGGCCGGTACGGAAATCACCGGATACTGAGCCGGAGGTTCCGGCAAGGTTTCTCCCTCCGGAAGATACTGTTTCAGCAAGTCACGCAACTGGAAGTATTTCGGTGTAGTCCATCCAGCTTCACTGATAGGCGCATCATAATCGTATGAGCTGCACATAGCCGAGTAAGCCGGATTGTTGGCACCGCCCCACCAGCCAAAGGTTGTTCCTCCGTGTGTCATATAAAGACTGAAAGAGATATTACGGTCCAGCATATCTTTGATACCGCTCACCATTGTAGCCGCATCACGAGTCTCGTGCTTCCGTCCCCAGTGGTCGAACCAGCCGCTCCAGAATTCACTACACATTATCGGAGTTTCCGGACGCAGTGATTTCAGTTTCTTGAACTGCTCGTCAATGTTGGCTCCCGTACCAAAGTTTACGGTCCAAAGCAAATCATCCAGTGCGTTGTTGGTGAAGTTAGAACTCCAGTCGCACTGGAACAAAGGTACATCTGTAAAGCCGGCTTTTTTCACCAAATCACGAATGGCCGATACATACGGTTTGTCTATTCCATACGAGCCATATTCGTTCTCTACCTGCACCATAATAATATTTCCACCACGAGAAATCTGCAAGTCAGCCAACTGCTTGCCTACTTCATTCATGAAAATACCAACACGTTCCATATAATAAGGATCCAGCGTACGCAACTGCACATCGTCTTTCTTCAACAGCCACCAGGGCAATCCACCCATTTCCCATTCTGCACATACATACGGACCCGGACGTACAATAACGTACATTCCATGCTTCTGTGCCAAGCGGCAGAACTTGGCAATATCTTTATTGCCGGAGAAATCAAATTTACCCGGCTGCTGTTCATGCAAGTTCCAGAACACATACAGACAAAGGGTATTCATACCCAAAGCCTTACAAGAAAGGATACGCTGCTCCCAGTAAGGTTCCGGGATACGCGGATAATGCACCTCTGCAGCTTTCACTACAAAAGGCTTTCCATTTAACAGGAACGTATTTTTTCCCACTTCAAACGTTCCACCGGTCTGCGCACTTTGACACGAGCAGATAAAAGCCGTCATCAAAAGACAAACCACCCCTAATGATAATTTTCTTAATAATTTATTCATGGTATTCATTTTTCTCTTTTACAAAAATAGAGACTTACCACCAAACCGTAGAAATAGAAATCAATCAATTATAACCTAAAAATCATTCAAAAGCAGTGTTATTTTGTCATTTCGTCCGACTTTATACGAATCACGCTCAAAGAATAAGCCGGCATTTCATACTGCGACAATTCTGTCACGGATACATCTTTCTTCACCGGTCGTGCATTTTTGTCGGTAGGTTTTCCACTCAAGACCTGCAAAACTGCTTTTCCATTTTCAGTTTGCGTCAAGCCTTCCACTTTCGTCTTTACCGGAACTGGCAACAAGTTCACCAGCTTCACAATCCAATCTCCCGACTTACTGTCACGTACCACAGAAGTACCGATACGTTTCTGCACATCCTGACGAGGATTGTCTATTTTCCGGTCGGCAGGCAAGTAAGTATCTCCGGAATTCTGTCCGTAAAGCTGCTGGGTGTAATAACCTACGGTAGGTTTCACCTCACGGTTATTGAAATAAATCAAATCGGGGTTCCACTGAGTGTGTCCTTCCTTGGCCAACAAAGGCGCATAAGAAGTCATTGACACGATGTCACCATTACGTTCTACCGAAGTCAGATACAGCGCCTCAGCCAAAGCTGTTTCAATGTTATTGGGACGTCCCGGCAAATGTGCGGCGTACTCTCCTAAATACACTTTAGGTTTTGTACGGTCATAACGGTCGTAATAATCCTGATTATTTATAAACCAGCCCGGTGTATTATAATAATGTTCATCCACCATCGGCACATTCAGGCGCGTAGCAAACTTCCATCCGGCTTCATAATCCGTACCTTCATAGAAAGGACCGACCGTACCAATCACCGTGATTTCCGGATACTTTTCTTTTACTGCCTTGAAAATCATTTCAAAACGCTCCTCAAAAATAGGCGTAATCAAATCCTCGTTTCCAATGCCGATGTACTTCAAGTTGAAAGGTTTCGGATGGCCTGCTTCTGCACGCATCTTTGCCCATTTATTCTTTTTCGGGTCGCCATTGGCATATTCTATCAGGTCCAGAATATCCTGCACGTATGCATCCATCTCTTCCATGGGAATACCTCCCTGCTGTCCGCCGCTCAAAGGTTTTCCCGGAATACAAGCCGAATTCTGACATGGAACTCCTGCTGCCAGCACCGGTAGAGGTTCTGCTCCTATATCTTCACAAAACTGAAAATACTCAAAGTATCCCAAACCTAATGTCTGATGATACCCCCACAAGTTCCCCATCGGTTTACGGGCTTCCAGCGGACCTACCGAGTTCTTCCAGCGATAAATATTATCAATTCCGTTTCCGTGAGCCACACAGCCACCCGGGAAACGCACAAAACGTGGATGTAAATCGGCCAACGTCTGTGCCAAGTCAGCTCTCAATCCGTTTTTACGCCCCTTGAAAGTCTCTTGAGGGAACAAGGAAACCATATCCAGATGCAATTCTCCCGTCACTTCCGGTTCCACTGAAAGCACAGCCGCATCCACATCGGCCTGAGCCGTCAGTACAGCCGACTGCTTTTTCCATTTTCCGGCTGCTACCCGTACAGAAGATTTCGCCACTTCCTTTCCCTCATTATCCAGCAAGCGTACGATTACTTTTCCACCTTTGCTTCCTTCAGGCATACGAGAAAAGACAGAGAAATCATACTTTTCTCCTTTCTTCAACGTAATTCCATCAAAGCCTGGATTACGGAGGGCCATTCCCAGCTTAGCCTGCAATACAACATAATGCGGATTGTTCTCATGCAAAGGATTTTCAGTTGACACCTTCACAGCCGACGACTGCCCGTTCTCCCATACACTCCAGGCATAGCCACTGTCAAATCCCTGATGTGCATTGTCCTTCGGAGAATACTCAAAGTCACGATTCTGTACCAGTTCCGCATAAAGTCCACCATCAGCTCCGTAATTAATATCTTCAAAGAAAATACCAATCAATTTATCACTGATAGGCTTCGCCTCTTCCGGGCGTACCGTCAATTGCAAGGATACAGGAGCCAGTCCGGCAAAACGTTGTGCATCCTGTTCTATACGCTCATTGTGCAACTGGTCTCTGTAGGCCCGGTAGTCCACGAACTTCAACAGACGGTCCACGTCTTCCCAGGCCACTTTCTGCACATATCCTTGTTCCAATACACCTTCCACTACCGCTTTCTTGCGCGTCTCACCTCCTCGTTTAACGGCCGGAACCTGTTCACCTTCCCGAGCCGGCTGCATATAGTAAGTCTGCGGATTCCACTTCATCAAATCCGGCGAAGTGGCATGCCCCCATTCTTTTCCGCTCTCGTTCAGCTGCCAGAAGCAGTGCCATACTCCTTTTTCATCCCGCACCAGATGAGGATTAAACATGCGTTTCTCTGCTCCCCAGGCGCCGTAATCACATTTCACATATCCATATCCGTTACCAATGCTAAACCAGCGTGCCTCATTTGTACTCCAAGCCAGCTTCAGCCCACTACGGCCCGCATCGTTCACAGTAGCATACGAAAACAGATATACCGAATCCGGTTCATTCATCACTTCCTGTACGTGAGCCGATACAGGGAAACTAGTAAGGCAAGCACATAAGGCAGCCAAATGTGTCAGGTGTTTCATAGGTAAGAAGGTGGTGTTTAAGATTATTATTTGGAAACTTTTACACGCTGAATCGTACCGTCCGCATTGAATTCCATCCGGTCGATACAAACTTCGCGGTGTACGCCAGGACCTTTATCTTTATCCAGGTAATTTTTATTGATACGATGGTACACGATATACCATTCATCAGTGCCCGGTTTACGGAGTACAGAATTATGTGCCGTACCGTAAATTTCTTTCGACGGGTCTTGTATCATTACAACCGGGTCCTTAGCTACCTTAATCGGGCCTAATGGAGAATCCGATGTACCGTATGCCACATGATAGTTCGCTGAACCCGTATCATCTACCGACCACAAGAAATAGTACAATCCCTGACGATAGAACACGTATGGCGCTTCACGATACGCATAATCTTTCAACGTACCCCCTTTCGGAGTCATCACCTTCAATGTTTCCTTTTTGATAGACACCATGTCATCGTTCAGTTCAGCGCCGGCCATATAGCCATTACCCCAGTACAAGTAAGATTTACCGGAAACCGGATCGGTAAACACATCCACATCAATCTGCTGTCCGTGTCCGACCGGAGAATCTGTAATGATAGGTTTACCCATATCTTTGAAAGGCCCTACAGGAGAGTCGGCTACAGCCACTCCGATTTTCTTGCCTGAATCATCGTTCGGGTTGCCGCTATAATAGAAGAAATATTTATATTTTCCATCAATCAGTTTTTCTTCAATAGCCGGTGCCCAAGCATTTCCATTCGCCCATGGAACCTGCGGAGAGCGTAAATCCAGCATCACTCCTTCATAAGTCCAGTCTTTCAAGTCAGCCGAAGAGAATACGGTAAAATACCATCCTCCCCATCCCGGCTGTCCGTCTGTAGTAGAATAAATGTAATAACGTTGAGTTTTCTGTGAATACAGCACTTCAGGATCTGCATGGAATCCCGGCAATACCGGATTTACCGGCAGTTCACCCAGTTCAGCTGGTTTACCCCATTTGTCTGTAATGCGCTTTAATTCTGCACGGGTAATAGGAATGATGGTACCATGACGAGGATGGAAATTCATCTTCACTGCATGATCTATCACTTTGAAGTTTTTCAAGTCGGTTGTTTCCGTGAACTGATAAGCTCCCTTCATGTATACATCGTACATCAGAATGTACTTGTCCTGTCCAATCAGTTTGAACGTACCGGCTCCTTCCACCGCTTCCTTTGTCTGCTGTTTATAGTCCGGTTGTTCTTCCCATTCTCCGGAGGTCAGTGAACGGGTGGTTGCCACTTTAATACCGTTACCATGTCCTTCCGTCTTATAGAAAAGATGATATACCCCGTCTTTATACACGATATCACCATCTATACAAGACTTTTTGTCCTTCGGGATAAAAAGAGGTTTCGGTTCTCCTTCCAAGTCCGTAAAATCTTCATTGGCATACGCATAATAAATTACGTCTACCCCACCAGCATACTGCATGGACCAGTATACCATGTACTTTCCAACCTCCTTATTATAAATAGTCTGAGGAGCCCATACACGTTTCAGTTTTTCCTGTCCCGGATAACGTTTCTGCATATTAATGACAGAATGCGACCAGTTTACCAAGTCCGTAGATTTCAGCAGTACCATCGCGCGGTTTGAATCCCAACCATTGTCCGATACCATATCGGTCAGTACCATATAAAAAGTCTGACCGTCTTCTCCTCTCAGGATATGAGGGTCGCGCACGCCACCGGTAGAGCTGATTACTTTTGAATCAAGCACCGGTTTGTTATTATTCAGGGCATAATAGGTATATCCATCCATACTTACCCCATAACATACGGCTTCTTCACTGATATGATTCCCCGTAAAATAAGTAAACAAATAAGCTACATAATCTTTTTCTTCCACCAACGCGGCAGACACTGATTCCGAAATAAACGGAAGTAAGAATAACAAAGACAGGATTCTGTTTCTCATATACTTTATATGTTAACGTTTGATGCAAAGATAGGGAATTAGTGTATCACATACAACTATTAATCATGCAAAAAAGGAGGAGAATCGTGCATTTTTATAACCTATAAACCGTTATTACCTTAGAAACTTAAAGTAATTTGTATATTTGCACTTACTGTAACCATAAAAAGAGTTGTGATATATGCAGTATAAGCCTATACCACTGCATTATAAACAAAAACATATCACCATGAAAAAACAAATGAAACAAATCGCCTTACCTCTCTTTTTGGGAGGTTTGATAGCATGCAGTCCAAAAACTGCTGTAAATGAAACAGACTTGTTGGGTAACTGGACAGAAATACTTCCTCCTTCATCCAACTTCGTACAAGGAATGACACTGGCCAAGGAAGGAAAAGCCTCCTCCATCGGCATAGCCACTCTGCAATATGAAAGCTGGCAACTTCTGCCGGACGGACAGCTCATTCTGAACGGAAAAAGCATCGGAAACGGACAGACAATTTCATTCTCAGATACACTGGCCATCCTGTCTTTACAACAAGACACTCTCACCCTCCGGAAAGGGGCCGATTATCAGATAAAATATGTACGCCAGCCGGAATCAGCACCTTTAGTTGGAACAGACAAGGCTTCTACGGGATACACCTGGTCGGACGTATTACAAAAAGACATCCGGATTTTTGAGACAGGACAAAAAGTACTCTCTTCCACCGACAGCCAGGCAACCCAAGCCGGCTTCTTAGTGTTTGCAACTGATTCTTCAAAGGTAGAAGTGTTCTTACCTGATACCAAAGTCATACTCGACCGCCGTGTGCGTCCTGACGGCATTGCAGTCTGGAACGTAGAAGACGACGACACCTATCAGGTGCAAGCCTGTGCAGACTCCTGGATTGTATCCAGAAGAGGACGGCTACTTTATAACACGCACGGAACCGATAAAAAAATAGAAACCTCCTTCCTCACCGAGGAAAAGACAGAAATCCCTGTGGCATTCTATCCGCATGAAGCCCTCGCTGAAGTCTGTCTGGACGGACAATACATGTTACTCTTGCAGTACCGCACAGCCTCAGGTTACGGTTACAAGAATACCATTCTCGATTTGCGTGGCAAAGGAAAAGAAGCTACACTGACACGTAGTACAGACGGAAAAACGTTCCAGCTAACAGAAAAGGACTAAAAACTGTATCGTATGTGGATGAATCTACTTTTATTAATCGGCGGATTAGCTTTGATTTTAATAGGAGCGAACGGACTGACTGACGGAGCAGCCTCTGTAGCTAAACGTTTTCGTATCTCCGACCTGGTTATCGGATTGACCATTGTAGCCTTCGGGACCTCTGCTCCAGAACTGGTTATCAGCGTACTCTCCTCACTACAAGGAAGTGCAGAAATGGCTATCGGTAACGTGGTAGGAAGTAATATCTTCAATGTGTTGATGATTATCGGATGCACCGCTCTGGTTCTCCCCATACAAGTGGGGCAGGGCACTATGAGTAAGGAAATCCCGCTGGTCATTCTTTCTGCACTGGTACTCACCTGCTTTGCCAACGACTGCATACTCGACGGAGGAAGCCGGGACATCATCAGCCGGATAGACGGACTGGTACTATTAGGTTTCTTCCTTATTTTTATGCGTTATACGTTTGCCATCGCCCGCAACGGAAACGAAGATGGTGGCGAAGAACAGAAGGTGAAGGAACTGCCGGCATGGAAATCAGCCCTATATATTATAGGAGGACTGGCCGGATTGATCTTTGGCGGACAATTTTTTGTAGACGGTGCCAGCGGTATTGCCCGTTCATTAGGTGTCAGCGATTCTATCATCGGACTTACACTGGTGGCCGGAGGTACCTCTTTGCCGGAACTGGCAACTTCCGTCACGGCAGCCTTGAAAAAGAATCCGGGTATTGCCATTGGTAACGTCATCGGTAGCAACCTGTTCAATGTATTCTTTGTATTAGGATGTAGTGCAAGCCTGTCTCCTCTCCCTATGGGAAACATCAACAACATCGACATGGCTGTACTGGTAGGCTCTTCCATCCTGTTCTGGCTGGTGGGCTGGTTCTTCAAGAAACGGACCATCACCCGCATAGAAGGAGGACTGTTAGTAGCATGCTACATTGCTTACACGGCCTTCCTGATTTCACAACAATAAAGAACCTTGTTATAAATATTAATCATGAAAAGAATTCTTATCCCTTTGGCAGGTCTTTGCCTATTGACAGCCTGCAATCCGTCTTCTAAAAAACAAGCCGGAGATTCCGACATTCAAACGGAACAAAGTGAAGTGTTCCCCGAAAGCCCCTCCAGAGAAGCATACGAAGGCTTCCAGTGGCAGACTGTCACGGGAGCTGGTTTACGGCTGTGGGCACAATGCAACGAAAACCTACGTATCGTCACCGACGCTTCTATTCCGGGTGCACGCATAGAACGTATGGAAAATGGCCACAAACAAACTTCGGACCCGGTTATTCAGATATTGGATATACCGGGCAAGGACATCCATTCACTTATCCCGTTCCTGCAGTCTCACCCACGTGTTTTCATGGATAAGAATTGGGCGGACAGCCTGACCTGCGATTTCCGTGAAGTAAAATCCAACCGCGCCGGAGTAACCCGCTACATCCTGGAGCCCACCGGGAAGTCAGCGAAAGAACTGGCAGACCGCGGTCAGCACGAACCCGTGCCCTTTACTTGCCATGGCTGGGGAGTAGGCAACAGCGGAGCACGTTATTTCGAGGTATTCCACACCCATCCCCAGAAAGCAGTCTTCGTTGAGGTGGGACAAGATATGCCTTTGTTTGATGAGCAGAGCATCCAGCTATTCGACTCCATTCAGGTACTCCACGGACAACTTATCATGGGACACGAAGCCTACAGCTTCACTCCCGATGCAGACACTACGGCCTATTGGGTTGTTGACAAGTCGGGTGAACTGAAGAAACGCTATGAAGCAGCTCTTCCTTCCGATGCAAAACCCTATACAGCCATACCAGCAAAACTGAAAGTCCGCATCCAGGGCCCTTCTTCCGAGGGTTTTGCAGCTGAGTATGCAGGCGTAATGGAAATTAAGGAAGTGAGAGAATAATACTTCTCTTGACAAGAAACAGTCTTTTACACAAAAAGGGTGAAAAGACTTCACAGCCTTTTCACCCTGCCTATTAAAAAGAGAGATTTTATTTTTTATAGATGTGTTTTCCTTCGGTTACTACCTGAGAGGGGTTACCGGTATAGCTAATACTTCCGCTACCATACGTTTTCGCCGTAATGGAACGAGAGGCACGGCAAGACAAATCACCCGAACCATATACAGCCGCATCGACTTTAACGGCTTTCAGGTTATCTGCCGACAAATCACCGGACGCATTGTCACGAAGTACGGCTTCCTGGCAGCTGCCTTTTATGACCATATCGCCACTGGCATTGACCGTAGCCGTCACCACTTCCTGACATTGCAAATTAGGCACCATCAAATCGCCGGATGCATTGATGGTCAAAGACGCATGCTGACATACGGCTTTGTGAACCGTCATATCTCCGCTGGCATTGATACTGGCCTGTAACTTCTGGCAGTTGACTTGCTGTACATCAATGTCACCACTGGCATTGATTTCAGACTGAAAACTACTGCACTGCACCGTAGGGCATTCAATATCACCGCTGGCATTCGTCTGAAAACGTATGTCTCCCTGTGTTTTCAATCCTTTGGGAATAGATATATCACCGGAAGCCATCGTGGTAAAACGACTGACAGAGGGTGCATATACATCTACCCGGCAACGGTTCTCACCCTGGATGCTGGTACCGTCCTGATAATAAACCCTCAGTTCACCTTTTGACTCCTTCAGTACCACATAGGGCATGACATTGTCTGAAGCATAGATTTCTGCATACGGACTGCCGGAAGTCTGATGATACACCACATCGATGGAAGAAAGTGTAGACACTTCCCGTATATCACCCAAAGAACGTTTTTCCGTCTGGTAGTTTTTACTCGGCTGAATAGTATGAGCAGTTCCTATACAGCTGAAACAGGTCAAGGCACAAGCCAATGTGAGTATGTTCATTCTGGTTTTCATTATTCTATCTCCTTTATTTTTATAGTTATACATTCTATTTATTCTGTTTTCAGATTTTCAGTTGGATTGGCCCGTGCCGCTTTCCATACCATCCCGAAAGCTACCAGCCACACTACCAGACATACGATAAGGATACATCCGGCAAACAGGTACCACGTGAGGTTTATCTTGACAGCAAACAATTGCAAAAGCTGTTCACCTACCTTCCAGGCGCACAAAGCACCTATCACTACAGCCGGAAGAGCTATCTTCAATAAATCGAGCAGGAAGATTTTCTGCACGTCGGCCATGGAAGCTCCGTGAATAAGGCGGATGGCAATCTCCGAACGGCGGCGTGACACTTCATCGCGCACATACGCCACCAGTCCCGTCAGGGCTATAATCAGGATACACAAGCCGGCAAAGAGCACACTGTTGCGTACATGCAACACGGCATTATAAAGATTTCCCATCTCGAGCGACAAGCTGTACACCTTCAACTGTTGGGAGGAAATGGTACGGTCGATTACTTGCTGTACTTCTTTCATCGCTTCAGGTGACATCCGATTCAAGGCTACGTATAAATTGCTCGAAGGTTTATTTCGATAGAACATCACCGTAGGACGCTCGTCATACTCTTCCATCACTTGAGAGCCTAAGTGAATATCTTCGTACACCCCACAGATAGTAGCCATTGTCCGATGTTCGGTGATATACACTGGCTTCCCGATGGGAGAACCTGTCCATCCGGCCAGCATTTTCATGCGTTCCACAAACTGACGGCTGACCATTACTTGTTGTGACAAGGTATCCGTCAGCGTAGGCGTGAATACGTTTCCTTCGATAACCGGAATCTGGAAAGCCTTGTGATAATCGGGACCTACATAATACATGTCGGCAATATTCATGTATTCTTCTCCTGTTTCGGGATTATATACATTATTCCCACTGCAATGATCCGACAGGAGCTGGTAGCCCCAGGTCACAGCCTTTACCTCCGGCAGTTTCTTCAATTCCTGCACACAACGTTCCCGTTCCACCATCTCGGTGCCCGACAAGTTGGTATACAACGTATTCCGGTATTCAAATCCCGGATTGAAGTTCATCAGCGTGTGATACTCCAGACCGATGACTGCCAGCAGACAAACGAAGAAAGCTGTCAAGGCAAACTGCAAGCACAGCAAACCTAATTTCCACCTCCGTTTGTTTTCTGTGTAACGGCGATAAGCGTAAGTCACCGGAATACGAGTATAAAGATAACCCGGCATCACTCCGCAAAGCAAAATCACTCCTAAAGTCACGGCCAAACAGACCCACACGGTAGACAAAGGGAAAAGCGACTCCAGACTGTGTCCTATCTGTTCTTGCAAGAAATCCTGCAAGCCGAAAATAATCAATACAGCCAAAGCCAGACTGATCAATCCGTGCAACAAAGATTCCGAAAGAATCATCCGGTAAATGTCACCACTTCCGGCCCCGTAGCAACGGTAAGTGGCAATTCCCTTGGCACGGCTCACCATGGACGAAACCACCAGCAGAATGTAGTTCAGCACAGCCACCAGCAACATGATAATCGCAAAACTCAGAAACACGATATTCATGATGCGGTTGTAATCGGACGAAGTGAATATTTCGGCTACGGGACGGAGAGAAAATTCAAGATTCGTCCCCGACTGAGACAGTTCTTCCGTCACATGATTCGCTTCCAGCATGCGGTCCATGCCTTCCTTTAAGTCATCCGGAGTAGTTCCTTCGCGCAGGCGGACATAGGTCTTGTAGCGGTCATTTCCTAACCAGTTGTTCGTTCCATCATAAGCCACCTGCCCGATGGTCGGCAGGGCAATGAGTACATCCATCTGCGGAAGGTGGGTATTCTCAGGAAAAGCCTCGAACACCCCGACTACGGTCACATGAAATTCGGGATATTGTTTCCACGACAATGTTTTCCCGATAATCTGTTCGCCTGCCACCTCCAGCAGTTTGGAAGAGATATAGGCATTGTTGGCCTTTTCCAACCCCGTATAAGGCTCCTCGCCCATCAGCAATTTCCGCGGAAAGACCCGAAAGAAAGTACTGTCGCAAAACCAAGCCTGCCCCTCCAGTTCTTTATGGTCTTCCGTCGTCAGCGTCATCGACCCAATTCCCGTAAAACGGGTGGCCACTTCCACCGCCGGACAATAGCGCTGCAACCCCGGTCCGATGGCACCAGGAGTCTGCGCGTGCTCTCTCCAGTCGGTGTCTTTCTGTTTGTAGCGTTCTTCCACCCGGTAGGTTTCTTTCAACCCCGGCAGAAAGTTATCGTACGACCGTTCGAAAATGACCTCCGCCAGCATGACCAGGCCGATGGCCAGTCCCACGCTCAGGCAGACAATCTTGACCACATTGGCCTCTCCTTTTCGAAACAGTCCTTTCCATGCACGTTTCATAAGGTACTATTTTTACATTTCTGCAATAGAAGCTACAATCTGTCCGTCGAACAAATTAATTACACGACTGGCAAAACCGGCATCGCGCTGGCTGTGTGTCACCATCACAATAGTTGTCCCTTCCTTATTGAGTTCGGTCAACAGTTCCATCACTTCCTGTCCGTTCTTGGAATCCAGGTTACCGGTCGGCTCGTCGGCCAGAATAATCTTCGGTCCGGAAACCACAGCACGGGCAATGGCCACACGTTGCTGCTGACCACCGGACAGCTGCTGCGGATAATGCTTTGCACGATGGCTGATGTTCATCCGTTGCATGATTTCATTCACCCGACGCTTCCGTTCGTCAGCCGGAATCTTCAAATAAGTCAACGGGAGTTCAATGTTCTCAAACACGTTCAGTTCGTCAATCAGGTTAAAGCTTTGGAACACGAAACCGATGTTTCCCTTGCGCACATTCGTACGGTCTTTTTCTTTCAGACTGCCTACTTCCTTTCCATCCAGAAAATAACTTCCGGAAGTCGGATTATCCAACAGCCCCATAATATTTAATAAGGTAGACTTTCCACAACCGGAAGGTCCCATAATTGCTACAAATTCTTTGTCTCTTACCTCCAAGCTTACTTTATTCAGTGCCAGTGTCTCTACTTCCGTGGTGCGAAAAGTTTTTGTCAGGTTTTCAATCTTAATCATAATCGTATTGTTTTATAGAGTTTGTATTTTACATTTCGGACTTTCATTTCCATCAATTTCTATACAAAGTCCATACCAACACTTTAAATAGTTGATTATCAATACAAATCAGATTTCTATAAAAAAAACAGGTGTCTAAAAATTAGACACCTGCTGTATGATTTTTTGACAATAGTCAAACATGTATACACGAAAACGAGAAATAATAATCATGATTAAGCAGTAAGAATTCTTCTGTACGCTCTTGCATAAAAAGAAAAACTTCAAGGCAAATTCTCTGTTTCACACTGTGAAATACAAAAACCACAGTGTGGGATACATATTTCACACTGTGGGATACAAATCCCGCACTGTGAAACAGAGAATTCTTTGAAGCGTTTCAGGAAATATTTTAAAGGATATTGAAAAATATCATGCCTTGACACACTTTATCACCACATGCCGGTCACCATCCAGTGTCGTGGCAAACAAATACACATCTCCTCCTTCTTTCAGTTTCCACTTTTTTCGGAGTTCTGCCACCGAAGCCGGGAAGTTACGTACCGTGAGATTGGCCTTATCCACCCCCTGCAACAACTGTTTCAGTTCTTTCTTCCCGAAACCTGACACCTCCAGCACCCGGAAACGACGCCCCGGAAAATCAACTAATGTATCGGAAGTATAAAGATGACTGTTTGCATGTAATTTCTTGACACCGAATCGTGCGCCCAACAACCGGTAAGGCCCCGCCTTCAGCAAGGAAGCACCCGGTTCATAAAGATAATTTTCTACCTCGTCAGCCAACGGACATTGTGCTTCTTTCTCTTGTGAATAAGTGAAAACAAACGGTTCCGCTAAAAAGTTATTAACAGCTTGTTCACAACTTATCCACACCTCTTCTAAGGCTTCTGAAGCCGATTTTTCCGTTTTTTTGAGTACTACGAGCAACTCTTTGCACTCGTTATTCACAGCTACTACATGAATCTGACGGATGTATTTCAACTCCCGCAGGGAAGAAAAGATGTCGAGCATGGGCGAAAGTTTCACCACCACCGTGCGTCCTTTCTCTACCAGCAACGGTTCCAGTTTCTGCACATCGGGGTCGCAGTCGGCAATAGCCACTGTTTTTCCTCCCTGACTGTCGCGACGGGCAGGGTCCAAAAACAGGCAATCCACTGGTTCCATCTTTTGCAGGTATTCCACTCCGTCGGCACAATGCACTGTTACCTGTGGCAAACCAAGCAACGGGAAATTATGGCGGGCCAGTTCACACAGCACTTCCTGCCGCTCCACATAATCCACCTTCCGGAAGTTCCGTGCCAGAAAAGAACAGTCCACTCCCAATCCTCCCGTCAAATCGGTCATCGTATCACCTTGCAGCCACGAGGCCTTGTAGCGAGCTGTGATTTCCGAAGAACACTGTTCCATGGACAAGTGAGCCGGATATTGCACTCCTTCCGTCTGTGCCCAAAGAGGAACCTTCTTCTCGGCAATCTGCCAGCCGGCAATCTGCACTACTGCCGCCGCCATATCTACCTGCGGATACTTACGGGCCTGCAAAGCTAATGCACGTACATCTTCCGTACGATGTGCACAGATAAACTGCCATGTATCAGGTGAAAGTATTGCCATTTCTCTATTCTTTATTATCTGTAAACAAGGGGTTGTTTTTCTTTTGCTCAGATAAAGGCATAAAAAAAGGAGTTCCGCTGAACTCCAACCTTTGTTAACCTTAAATCTAATACTATGAAAAACACGTTGCAAAGGTACAGACTTTCTGGAATTATGCAAGTATTGTGCACGTTTACACATGTTTTATAACATAGATTAAGGAATAAATAAACTTTTTTGATCAATCTAAAACATTTCACTTCGTCATTTAACCTTTAATTGCAACATCCCAGCATTAATGCCTGGAGATGTAGCTTTCACCTTAATATATCCTTCCTTTTTGCCAGACTGCACTATTAATGTCAACATTCCATTAAAAACATGCATCTGGGGTAAATGGAATAAATCCAAACAAGTAGGATCTCCATTAGCGGCTGCACGAAATCGTCCTTCACCATCTACTTGAAAATACACGAGTCGCCCATCCTGCGGACATAAACGACCATCCTTATCAACTATTTTAAGAGTCACATAAGCCAAATCTTTCCCGTCCGACACCAAAGACTCTCGCTTTGTAGACAATTCTATATGATGAGGTCTTCCTGCCGTATGTATCATTTTTTCTGCTACGGGCTCTCCGGCTTGATTGTAAGCGACCACTTTGACTTCTCCGGGTTCATAGATGGCATGAGGCCACATCAAGCGGAAACGGTTCTCCGGAGTTTCTCCGTGTTTGGTTTGTTTGCCGAAACTTTTTCCGTTTATGAATAACTCGGCGGAAGGATAGCTGGTATATACAAACACAGGCACTTCGGTTCCTTCATGCCCTTCCCAGTTCCAATGGGGAAGAATATGTAAGGTCTCCGCTTTTTTGTTCCATACACTGCGATACAGATAATAGCGGTCTTTGGGAATGGAAGCCAGGTCGATGATGCCGAACATGGAACTGTGGTTGGGCCATGAATCTTTATCATACGGACTAGGTTCTCCTAAATAATCAAAACCAGTCCAAACAAATTGTCCCAGTGTCCAGTCGTGGTCTTCTGCCAGTGCCAGGTCAATATCGGGGATATTAGACCATACACAAGCTTCCAAATCATAAGAAGAACATTGATGATCATCATAAAGTACACTAAATCCCTTTTGTACGGGTAATTTATATACTCCTCTCGAACTCACAGTGGAAGACGTTTCAGATCCCAAAATAAGATTTTGCGGCAAACGCTGATATGCTTCCTCATAACGAGAAGTACGATAATTCAACCCAGGAATATCAATCATTGCAGCAAATCCATTATCTAAAACACAGCTCACCTGGTCCATTCCGCAGGTGACCGGCCGGGTAGGATCTTCTCTGTGGCATATATCCTGCAGGAATTTAGCCACCCGATACCCTTCAGGGCTACATTGGGTGGGCACTTCGTTACCGATGCTCCACATAATCACGCTGGGATGGTTGCGGTAGTGCCGGAGCATATTGACCATGTCTTTTTCGGCCCATTCTTGGAAATAGCGGTGATAGCCGTTTTTACATTTGGCTATATCCCATTCGTCAAAAGGTTCAATCATCATCATGAAACCCATTTCATCGCACAGTTCCACCAGTTCCGGAGCAGGCATGTTATGGGCAGTCCGGATAGCGTCGCAGCCCATATCCTTCAGGAGTGAAAGCTGGTGGCGGAGAGCTGATTTGTTGACTGCAGCTCCCAAGGGGCCCAGGTCATGATGGTTGCATACCCCTTGAAACTTCCGGTGCTGTCCGTTCAGGTAAAAACCTTTATCAGCCACAAACTCGATGGAACGGATGCCGAAGCGGGTTGTATAGGTATCCGTCAGTTTCCCTTCACAATAGATTTTGGATACGGCCTGATACAATGCCGGAGATTCAGGCGACCATAAGGACGGATTCGCTACAAGGAAATTTTGTGTGAAAGGCTGTCCGTGGTTGATGTGGCCTTTATTTTCCTTGGATGCGACCACTTTCCCTTCCGGGGAAAGAATGTCCGTAACTACGGTCAGTTCTTTTGTGCCGGCTCCTTCAATCTGAGTGCGCAGGCATACAGAGGCAAAATCCTTGCCTACGTGGGGAGTCGTAATCTGCGTACCCCAGACAGGCACATGTATCTTTTCGGTGGATAACACGTGCACGTTCCGGTACAGTCCGGCTCCCGGATACCAGCGTGAAGACTGGGGCTTGTTCTCCAGTCTTACGGCCAGCATGTTTTCCTTACCGTCCGCATGGACCACATCGGTCACATCACAGTAAAATGAGTTGTAACCGTAAGGCCAGAAGCAGACTTCTTTTCCATTGACATATACACGTGCTTCGCTCATTGCCCCGTCGAAGACCAAGGTGGTATGCTTTCCTTGGGGAGCCTTGAATGTAGTCCGATACCAGCCGGTTCCCACATAAGGCAGCCCTCCGGTACGTCCGGTTTTTAACGAAGTTTTTTTTTCCAGATTCTGTACGACAGTCACATTTTGCAAATCATTGTTTCTATCAAACGGACCATAAATAGCCCAATCATGAGGGACGGAAACTGTCTCCCATTTTGTATCATCATACGTAACCAACTGAGCTCCAACGACATCTTCTTTTATAAACTTCCAGTGCTCTTCCAATAAACATTCAGTACGCTGAGCATACCCAAATATCCAATTAGCACAGGCCAATATCATGGCCATCCATTTTAACCTCATACTCACAATTTAATCAATTAATTCAATCTTTACTTTTTGATCTTTGACCATAATATAGAAGATACCATTCTCCAGCAAACGTTTCCCATCTTCATTCACAAATCCTAAATCTCGTTCCAGATTTATATCGAACGTAAAGATTCTACTTTCCCCCGCAGGGATTTCTTTTTTCTCAAAATATTTCAACTCCTTTACCGGACGAGTTATCAAAGAAAAAGGATCAGCAACAAACCATAACAGGGTCTCTTTCCCATCATAATTCCCCACATTTTTCACTTCGATTTCTGCCCTCAATGTATCTCCACGTCGTATTTTACTAGACGACAACTTCAAAGTTCCATATTCAAATTTAGTATAGCTTAATCCATGTCCGAATGAATATAATGGTTCGCTTGTAATATTCTGATATTTACCTTGATGTGTTCTTCCACTTTTACGATGATTATAATAAATAGGAATTTGACCTGTTGTATAGGGGAAAGTTATAGGTAATTTCCCTGATGGGTTATATCTGCCGGAAAGAATACCTGCAACAGCAATTCCAGCCGTAATACCTGGTTGCCATATTTCCAACATAGCATCAGCCAAAGGCTCTATACGTGACAAATCCAAAGGACGTCCGCTTGAAAGTAATACGACCAATGGTTTTCCCGTTTTTTTCAAGTTCTCAAGCAACTCCTCTTGTATCCGTGGAAGTGCTATAACAGAACGGGATGCATTTTCTCCACTCCAAGTTTTCTTTTCACCCAAACAAGCTATTATTATATCTGCCTGTTCCGCGACTCTAATAGCTTCAGCAAAACCTCTCTGTTCATTACCATCGAAGCCACATCCCTCGGCAAACAATATATTCTTTGCTAGAAATCCTTTTTCTTTCTTCACGCCATCAAGGATAGATATCACATCTTTCTCATCTCCATGTGCAGACCATGAGCCCAACAGATGCAAACGATTATTAGCCATTGGTCCAATAAAAGCAATCTTCTGTTCTTTTTTCAAAGGGAGTACACCTTTATCATTCTTCAATAGTACCATCGACTCTTGAGCAAGCTGTTCAGCCACATTCAAACTTGACGGCAATAAGAAACGCTTGTCATCCGGCAATATCTCGGTATATGGATTTTCGAACAGCCCTAACTCAAATTTCAACCGTAATATTCTCCCAACAGCATCATCAATTGCCTCCATAGAGACTTTTCCTTCCTTTACCAGTTTACCCAAATGTTTTTGATAACAATTGTCTGTCATATCCATCTCTAGTCCAGCAGAAAAAGCATACCATGCAGCTTCTTTTTCATTTGCCGCAAGTCCTTGTGTAATCAACTGTTTTACTGCATCCCAGTCTGACACCACAAATCCACGATGTTTCCAACGTTTCTTTAAAATTTCTGTCAAAGTATAATAGTTGGCTGATGCAGGAATTCCACTAATATTATTAAACGCACTCATCACAGTTGCAGCACCAGCTTTTATGCCTACCTCAAAAGGAGGCAAATAAGTATCCCAAAGAGTCTGTTTTGAAATTTCTGTTGGAACATAATCACGCCCAGCTTCAGAAGCCCCATAACCTACATAATGCTTTAAACAAGCTGCTACTTTGTTTTTAGCAGACAATGTATCTCCCTGATACCCTCTTACTGAGGCTGCCGCGAAAACTCCATTCACATAAGGGTCTTCTCCATAACCTTCAGAGACTCTTCCCCAGCGTCCATCACGTGCCACATCCACCATTGGGGAAAAAGTCCAGTTTACTCCTGCCGTGAACGCTTCCTGAGCCGCAACTCCACATGCATCCTCCACAAGTTCTGGATTCCAAGAGGCTGCCTGTCCAAGTGAAATCGGATAAATGGTACGAAATCCATGAATAACATCATAACCAAACAAAATAGGAATTCCCAAACGAGATTCATTCAAAGCCTTTTTCTGTACTGAATTTCTCAATTTTGGATTAGATTCAAAATAAATAAGTGAACCTATCTCTGCTGGAATGTTCTTTACAGCCTCTCCAATATTATTTACGTTATTATTTCTTCCCAATGTATATTGGTTTAACTGATATATCTTCTCTTCCAACGTCATGCGCGATAATAAATCATTCACTCTTATATCAACAGGAATAGAAGGATTTTTGTATCGCGAGCTATCTTTTATATAAGACAAATCAGTAATTTTATTAGGATGGCGGACAGCTTCGTGTGCTGCCAATTGTGCTATATCACGATATTCATCAGAAACGTTTTCAGGTACAAACTTATTGCCTATTACATTCTTTCCGGTCAATACTTCAAACCAGGTGCAAGCAGCAATATAACGTCCGACATTTACATCCAAATGATATCCGTCACGATTCAAATGATCTCCAATAAAAGAAGTACGGGCATTTTGTATAGCTGTTCCGGAAGGAATTATCCGATAAAAGTCCACAAGTTTACCTGCTTTTTTTACCGTTTCCACTATAGCTTTATACATCGTTATCTGATTGTTATCATATTTCTTGAACCCGGTATTCCTGCAATTTTTAGCATAGGCCCATGTCTGATGGAAAACAATTTTAGAACGCTTATCTATCCTTTCCTTTACATATTCATACAATTCCGGAAGATATGTTTCGTACGTATCGTACATGCCAGAGAAAGAACTGGCCTGTTGCAAACTAACGTAATCCCATTTTTCATCGGCCAAAGCCTTAGAAATACTCATATTACCATGGTGAACTTTCTTACCATCAAGCCCAATTTTACGATAATCATACGCAGCCGCATCTTTCCTGATATTATTTACATGTCGTTCCAAAGAGCATCCACCAATAAAAAGGTTTCCTATTATAAGTTCATAACCTTCTGCCTCTCCCAATTCATGCAAATACTGTTCTACCGCATCTTGTGAAAAACTGTTTCCTATAGCAAGAACACGAACTGTATCACACTGAACTTTGGCATTTAAAGCCAAAGTATTAACGGTCATAAGGACCGCAAGAAAAAATATACGTATTATCGCCTTCATCTCTTAATAATTACTGTTGCATTTATAATCAAATCAGCAGCCTCTTTTGTGTCCACTCCCAAACCGGAAAGAACTACAGTCCCATCTGATGCAGGACGCACTCCGTTGAACACAGCCTCATGATTAACTGCGGCAGATGCATCGAATGTCTTCATACCGGCATCAATTTCTTTAGTACCGTAAGACTCTGCTCCTTTCACTGTGAAACTGGAAATTCTGATTCCAGAACTACCATTAAACCGGAGAGAAAATACATGAAAATCGTATGAATACTCGGGATTAAGACCTGAGAAAACTATGTTTGCCGGACCGACATCTCCCTGTCCCTTGATTCCTGATGCGATAAGACCATCTACCCATGCGGAACGAATATATTTTATGTCACCGACTGTCAGGTCTGCATCATCAGGCTCGGTACCGACTCCGTTATACATTCCTGTAAAACCAGATATTCCGGATATGGTCACGCCTGTGTATCCGCCTTCACTGTCCTTCAGGAAAATATTGTCCCCGTCTCCGAGAGAAGAGACAGCAACATTGTTCCAAGGAAGTCCGGACGCACGATTTGAGCCGAAATCTATATAAAGCGCGGAAAAATCATCTACTTCGGCTTCAGGAGCCTGGAAATCTGTCATTGGATCAGCCACTGACGGATTCTGCACGGCACGATGAGCAGCTGACTGAACAAGTTTCTTGAGTTGTGTATCCAAATTCGGAGAATATGGGTTTTCTCTCACATCCAATCCGGAAATTTTCTCAAACCATGTGCAAGCTGCAGTATAGCGGCCGTATGTGGTTTCCAGATGATAACCGTCCCTGTTGAACGAGTCACCGAGGTAAGAATTACGTCCATTCTGGATTGCTGTACCTGATGGAATAACAATCTCTATCCCATTGTCAACGGCTGCTCTGTCCACTGCTGAGACGATTGCCTTATACATGGCAATCTGGTCGTTTCCGTAATTCGGAAAATCGGCATGAGTTGAATTGGAAGCGTATGCCCATGTCTGATGCAACATAAGTTTCATTTCCGTATTAGTAGCCAAGCCCTCTACATATTTGATAAGATTAGGCAAATACGGATTATAGGTTTCATAAAGGCCAGACTTTCCACTTACCTGCTGAAGACTAATATAATCCCAGTCTTCGTCAAGTATTCCATATTCCATGGTGACATTGGCAGTCTCTTTTTTATTGCCGTCTTCCACTTTTCTGTAAGCATATTGGGCTGCACCTGAAGAAGCGTTGGACCAGTGTTTCTCAAGAGAACATCCTCCAATATATAGGTTACCTATAACAGCCTTTATGCCTTCCGCCTCAAAAAGTTCATAAAGATACTGCTCTACTGCATCCTGAGAGAAGCTGTTACCTATAGCAAGAATTTTAATAATACCATCATCCGGAGTAACGACTGGCTCATTCTCATCAGGATTTTCTTCATCCGTATTTTCTTCCCCATCCGGTTTCTCCTCATCTGCAGGTTCCTCTGTTTGAGCCCCTTCTTCATCCACAATAGATTCCGGGGTATCACATGAGTATAATGCGATACACAAAACAAAAAGCATCGCAACTATTTTTGAAAATGACTTTACCATATAACTTTATTTTTTATTCTTTTTCTTCATATAATAATCATGCATGATGTACCATGCCTTTTTACGCAATCCCTGATCGGAAAGCAATCCTTTTCTGTTCCAGCCATCCTGATTTGTCGGATGGAAACGGAAAGGGGAACGAAAATCAAACAATACCCATGGTGAAACTCCACAAAGATTAGGAATATGATTGAACATCTCGATATTATCTCTATACAGTTTAGCCTGGTATTCTTCGCTCCATGAAGAAGTTACCTCCTCGTCTCCATGTTGACCATACAATGCTTCTCCGCCAAATTCCGAAATAATAAGAGGCTTGTCAGGAACCACATCCCAGATTGCTTCTTCAGGACTTAACGGCCAAGGATGATACCACCCCATATATTTGTTCACAGCCACCACATCCAAGTTTGATGTAAACGGGTCATCCATCTCGAAATGACGTGTTTCCTTATTGAAGTAAACAAGGTCAAATGCCGCCACATAAAGTCTGCTACGATCTATCGAACGGGCCTTTTCCAATAATGATAACAAGAAAGAATTTCTGGCATCCGAAGGCTTGGTTTCATTCGCCACTCCCCAAAAACACACCGCACAGCGATTCTTATCCCTGTTTATCATCTCGCCAAGCATGGTCTGAGCCTTCTCCATAGTACCTCTGTCCTCGAAATCTATTCCCTGCCAAATAGGAATCTCCTGCCACAATATAATACCCATTTTTTCAGCCATTCTTACCGTATATTCATTTTGCGGATAATGTGCCAAACGAATCATATTTACACCCAAAGCCTTAGCCTCATTCAACAGCATTGAAGCATCAGCCTCTGAGAAAGCCCTGCCCATTCGTTGCGGTATCTCCTCATGAAAAGATATACTACGCATAAACACAGGATTTCCATTAACCAAAATACGTGTTCCATCTACAGTTATCTGCCTAAATCCTATTTCTTCCTCTATTTTATCTTCTTCAGAAGTTATCACGACCTTATATAGTCGTGCTTTTTCCGGTTCCCATAGTTCCAACTTGCGCACCTTTAACGAAATCGAACCTACACCCTCTTCATTTGTCTGAAGTGTACGCTCAATATTCAACTCTGGTATTTCAATCCGTACATCTCGAACTCCTTTTGCAGATAAAGCGACAGTGGCATGTATTAAATCTTTTTGTACATTATCCAAACGTACAAAATAATCACGGATAAACAGACGTGGAGTAGTCACCAACATAACATCGCGTGTAATTCCTCCGTAATTCCACCAATCAAATGCCATTGCCGGGATAGCATCTACCGAACGGGTATTATTTACTTCCACTACCAGGAAATTATCACCTTCTGACAATATATCAGTAACTTCCACCTGAAATGGAGTAAATCCTCCCTCATGAGAAGCGATTTCATGTCCATTCAAATAAACACGACACCGATAACTGACAGCACCAAAATACAGGAACTGCCTTTTATCAGGAGAAATGTTTGCCTTAAAATGACGTCCATACCAGACTGTGCCTTCATAATATTTCAGTTCTGATGATTGTGAATTCCAGTCTCCAGGTACGTTCAACCTCATTCCGTTTTCAAATGAATATTCATAAAACTCTTCTTTGGTTTGAGGTGCTCTATTTTTATAGACCTCCATACGACGTCCCTGATCATATAAATCCACTATGACATTCCATTTTCCATTCAACAAATGGAAATCTCTCCCATAAACATTTATCATAGTCTGTTCCGTCGCTCCCAAACAGATGGAAAAAGTAATGAAAAACAAGCTAAAGAATATTTTCTTCATTTCCATATCATTTATTATTTACTTTCAACAAATCCATCATCCACTTCCATGCTTTGTTAGTCTGTTCAGGATATGCATAATGTCCCGTATTTTGCGCTACAACTAATGTCTTTGGAGCCTCTATAACGTTATATGCAGAATATACTGAAGTAGGAGGACAAGTAGTATCATTATATCCAAAGGTATAGAATCCGGGGACTTTTATCTGACGGGCAAAATTCACCACATCATAATAACTTGCCGTGTATATTCTTGCCGGAGTACGATTTTTCTCATCTTTCAGAAAATGAGGCCAACCTCCTGCCCTTCCATGCAGATATCCAACCATATCACACAATGCCGGATAATAAGATACAAGTCCTTTAACACGATTATCCAAAGCTGCTGTAATTATAGACAAGGCTCCTCCCTGACTTCCTCCAAATGTTCCCAAGTTTTCGCCATCAAATTCAGGTAATGAATACAAGAAATCAATAGCTCTCACACAACCCATATAGACACGTTTATAGTAATATCTGTCTCTGTCGTCAAGATTGAAAGAATGATAATTTCTCAAAGCTCCCATATAAAGATTAGTATATACAGGACCTTCCATATTTACAGGAATGCCATGTATTCCGATTTCCAGAATTATAACTCCTTTTTCTGCTCTTTCCACTTCTCCAAGATATGCCCTTACACCTGCCCCTGGAAGTTTCAACACTGCCGGGTATTTGCCTTGGGCTTTTGGAACACACAATATTCCATAAATCCTTGAAGCATAAGAATAATTACCGAAACTTACATGATATACATTAACTTTAGATGTACACCTTTCAGGTATCAATGTCATTTTCGGGTTCATTGGTTCTTTTGATGCTTCCATCTTAGCCTTCTCCCAGAATTCCAGAAAATCATCAGGATAATTTACCGTTGGACTTATTTTTTCAGGTTCAAACCCTACAGTAGCCATACCCTCATATTTGCCTCCTTCTACTTCAGCCTGTACCTTACAGCGCAAGAAACCTGGAGTTTTCATAGTACCTAATTCCAGTTCAGTTTCACCTGACTTTAAAATTTTCTTTCCCTCAGATATTGGAGACATCATGTCTTGTGAAATAGAATAACTTATTTCTGTTTTATCCAAAAGAGAGCCGTTCACAAACACCATAATCTTAACCTTAGCCTTTTCTCCTATTTTATATACCCAAGAATCATGGTTGGGAACAACCTTTATATTTACCATTCTTTCCGCAGGCTGTCCGAAAGCTGTCATAAACAGACTCAATAAGACAAACAGCCATACTTCACGCAATCTACTTATCATATTATTATTTTCTTATTTTATATTTATACATTACAAAAGAATTTTTTTTAGGCAGTTCTATTTCTAAAACGCCATTATGTTTCACAAGAGAATCTTGTGTTTTGCCATCCCCTAATACAAGAGTGCATTCAATATGTTCGCCCTCTTTTAACCATGTTTCTATTTTACCTATATTGTCCTCATTATTCTCACGAAATAAAAGAAAATACCCCTCACCATTTTCCTTCAACGACTGGAATCCTGTCCATGAAGTTCCGGAAGGTTCTTCACCAACTGGTAGGATTATTCCGGAATGAAAATCATAACTGATATCCTTATATGCCTCTACAAGACTACTCAATCCATAGGCTTCTTCAGGAAGATTTGCTGCTTCCATCCAAGCCAAAGGCTGTCCTGCCATAGAAATTGCAAACAGATAATCAAAAGAATAATGAGAAGGTGCAAATATATCATCACCATACTTATCAGAATTTCTCCATTTATTCAGGAATTCTATCTGTAGTTTTTCGGTTGGAACATATTTGGATAGCATCCATAAATTTCTCAAAGTCCAATACGGATAATAATTGCCCCAATCCGTGTAACGGTTTTCAAGGAAAATATTTCCGTATTCATTAAATAAATGATATCCGCCTCTTCTACCGGCTGTAACATCCAAATTAAAAACAACAGCATAATTGGTATTCTCCCATACTTTCTCAAACAAACACCGGAGATTTTCCTCTGCTCTCTTTGTAGGAATATTCACACCGTCAATTTTAAAAACTCTTATTCCGTATTTACGATATAATTCGGTTATGGCCTGTGCATCTTTTTCCCATTCGGCAAAATCATTCTGTACACTCGGATTAAACCACAAACAAACTTCTACTCCAAACTTACGTCCCTTTTCAACTATCGGTTTTAATCCGTGAGGATATTTTTTAGGGTCCGGTTTCCAATAATCAGGATTGTCCCATATATTCTTGAAAGAACCTTTTGCCAAAGCTGAATTAGGACTTTTCCCGACCTGCCATCCGTCATCGATTTGAAAATGCGTAAAGCCTAAACGAGCAGCCTTTTCTATCTCTGACAAACAAAACTCCTCGTTAACCTTGGTATCCTGGCTTCTGTCCCCCCATGTATTCATCATCACCATCTCATCACGTCCTTTAGTCAAAATCCTTACATTCTTTTGATATTTCCTCAAGACTTTCAAAGCATCCAATTCTGTACCGTCATAAACACCTAAAACACAACTGTATGTACGTGTCCACTTTTCAGATGAAATATCTTTTTCTGTTATTCCAATACCTGTTACCATAAAATGGCCGAATTCAGCTATAAAATCAGCACCTTTATATGCCAATTGAACTCCCGAACAAGGAGCTTCTTTCAAAACAAAAAATCCCGATTTACTCTCACCATTTTCAGCAAATAATATATTTCCACGATATGACAATTTCCTATAAGGAATAAAGTCTCTTGTCCATACTAAATTATTATTCCAGTCTGTCACATCAGTAAACTCAACTGTCTTTGTATGCCAATGCTGTCCTTTGAATGCAAATCGATCAAGAATTGCGGTCACCTGAGACGATTTCATATCTTTAGTAGATTCAATATTCTTATTATCCGCAACGTTTCCTTGCTTTTCACCGAAAACGCTGTTCACAGTTCCACGCAGATAAGTATCACACCCAATGACCGGACAATTATCATAAACTCTGTACACACGTTGCACATCCAACTCACCTAACGAGAAAGAAACCGTCACTTTCAGAAAAGCCGGATTGATTACAGTCTCCTTAACCCATTCAGTAGAAAGTTTTCCATTGCTTGCCGCATCAGTATTACGGCTAATAATAAAATCAGGCTGATTGGAATAAGTATTTTCACGCCATCCGGACTGTTTATTTTCCACTCTAAGTGTTTTCAGGTTTCCACCGTTCCAAAGGAAAGTTCTTTCAACACATTGGTTTCCTATATATAGAGTATCATTTTTTAATGAACCATAACAATTTTCAGAAGAAGCAAAAGCAGGTGCGTTACCATATAAAATACCGCAAAACAAAACGACTGAAACTATACCTGTTTTTCGTATCATTATATAATTATATTTACATTTAAAATAACGCTTTTCAATAACTATTTTCCTTGTTCAAATGCCCTCGGTTTTTCCAATAAGCGGTTAGGCAAATTGAATTTTTGATTATCCGGAAGTTCAGATTTAACCCCTGCCCCTTCTTTCATCATTTTCTTCAACTCCGGTAAGTGATGCTGATAGATTTCGCGTGGTAAAACGCCATATTGACGACACAATGCTGCCGCCATACCTACAACTTCCCCCATCATACCTGTAGTACGCATTACACGAACTGTTCCCAATCCTACATGAGTAGTACTGATGTTACGGCCTGCCATAAACAAATTGTTCACATTACGCGAATACAAACAGCGATAAGGTACTGCATAAGGATGAATAAAAAGATGCTTCGTAGCAGCCTTAAACTCCTGTTCCGGGAAAAGTTCCGAGTTCTTCGGGTCAGGGAAATGCAAGTCTATACTCCAGGTAGTTGTAAATGAAGCATCCTCATGAAACACTCCCTTGTCTATATCATCCTGTTTCAAGATATAATCACCCATAAGACGGCGTGATTCACGTTTTCCTGCTATATAAGCTACCCAATCAAGAGACAAATTGCGGTATTTTTCCTTTTCTTTCCATTCATTTTTCAAAAAGCTCCAGTTTGAATATACTACCAACAAGCCATAATCCCTTATAAGTTCAGCTTCATCTATCTGGTTTTTATTCATACCTGTTTCCCAAGTCCACTCACCCATTTTTACCTTCTCACAATTATTTTCGTTAAATTCCAACCCGTAATTGAATTTAGGGAAAACAGTCTTTTTACCATTATCCTTTGAATACCACTGTATTGAAGCTCCCATAGTCAGACTGTCAGCCTTTTCAGGAGCCAATGATTCTCCGAATTCACTTCTTGATTCCCTGCCCATGCGGAAATCAGCTCCAGCCAAATAACCGATAGTACCGTCTCCAGTACAGTCTGAAAACAAAGCGGCCTTTAAACAAATTTCTTCTCCTGTTTCTATATGTTTGATTACAACAGATGAAATCTCGGTCCCATTCATCTGTACAGACACAGCCCTATAGTTGGCATATAACGTAACGTTCTTCTCAGCTTCTATAAAATTCTTCTTTTTATCATCTTCATAATACTCTGCCGGCTGTGCATTTCCTCTTTTAGAATGACCAAACTCACGTAACATTCTGCCAAGTCCTTCATTAGGTCCAATCTCTGCATACCCACCAAGATGTACACGAACCTCAGCACTGTTGTTCCCGCCTAAAACCGGACGATCATTAACCAAAGCGACTTTGCACCCCATACGTGCAGCTGTAACAGCCGCACACATTCCGGCAATTCCTCCACCTACAACTACCAGATCATACGAAGAAGTTTCTTTAGGAAACGCAGGCAAACCAAACATTTTTTTTCTAAAATCCGCCAATTCATTTCCTTCCATAGGTGGAACAATATCTTTCTTTGTAGTAAAGTAAACGGCATCAATACGTCCGTCAAAGCCTGTCATGTCTTTCAGTACCACAGTTGCTTCACCACTTTTTACATTAACTTTTCCGGCATACTGCCATGTCCATTTTTCGCCTTCACATCCCAATACTGTAGGCAATGTTTTACCGGCTACCTGTATCTTAAAGCATCCCGGACCCTTTCCTTTATACCACGGAGATGTCCAGTTATACGTACGTACATATACATGATAAGTTCCCTTTTCCCGGAAATTTAATTTTGTCTTAGCATCCTCAACCGGCACTCCCATTCCATGTGCCAGCAAATATGGAGACCCCATCTGATCCATAAACTGCTGATCAACTTTCCATCCTCCTTTTTCGCTGAAACTTTCAGCTTCAAGCAAATATTCAGAAGCAATGGATGGATGTACAACAAACAGCAATAAAAAAAATAGTATATTTCTAATGTTCGTCATAGTTTTGCTCTCTTTATATAAATTTTATCCGCCAGTCATAATACAATATTTATAAAACAACTGGCGGACAATAAATAAATTATTTCACTGTTACTTCATGAAGTTTTAACCAACCATCATCGGTTATATTCTCTTTAGCTGCAAGATTTATTCCTATCTTAGTGTTCTCATAAATTTTATCCACTATACCTACAGCCCATATATAAGAACCTGGAGCTACATTCTCAACCTTTGTGTTCAGTGTATAAGTCTTTTGTGAACCTTTAATCCATTCATGTGGCTGTGCAGCATCATCCTGGAACAAAGCAACCGGTTGTCCTGTAGAAGAATCAAGCAGTGCAAATGTCACCTCGAAACGATTAGCCCACTGAGGAATATTTGTCGGACAATATCCCCAGCCAAGATTCGTCCAGCTGTGTCTGATTGTTATTTCATCACCCAATGTCACCTCTTCAGGCAAAATTACCCTGTCAGGGTATATTCTGTATCCACCTTCAGCAATAAACTCATTCACCAGATTAAACGCGTCATTAAACCATGAGGCTGTTTCTCCATTAACCATATCACTTGAGTAACGGAAATCCATCATATTCACACAGGCACCGCGTGCCTCATCAAATTCTCCCTGACGAACTTCCGCATAATTTGCGTAACCGTCACCATTGATTGAACTTCCATGCGAGCTTTTCACCCATCCACCTTCCATTATAACCGGACGTTTATAGTTCCATTTCTTCACATAGTTGCGTTCCCAGTCCATGTAATAATGTTTCATTCCAAATGCATCATGACGAAGAGAAAAGCCCTTGTTCACAAGCATATCAAGAAGAGTCTCGCTGTCCGGATCTATACCTTCGCCTTTTGTTGACGCAAAACTGCGGTGATAATTAACCACTACAGGAACCTTAGTAAATGCATTTATGAGCAAATCTGAGAGAAAATTAACCACAGCTTCTTTAGGATCGTCATTATTAGCCCCGGTAGAATAAATAACTGTATGCGATTCACCCCATTTACCTAATGCCAAACCGCTAATGAATTCCACCCTGGTAGGGTCGTTAAACTTCTCCGCAAAAGCAGTTATGAATTTAGTCCAACATTCCTGAAATGTAGGATCGTCAGGATATGGAGACCATACCTGTGTAGAACCGGTAGTAGACCAGAATCCACCGTTACCATTTGTCTTATCCTTTACCCAATCTGGAGTTATATTATAATGTTTGTCCCTACTATCAACAGAGAATGTGAAGGCCAATTTCAATCCCCTTTCTTCAGCTCCTTCCATTAACATTCTCAAACGTTGGGCAGGTTTTGTGTTAACCCCGTCCTGCCATATATATACATTTTCTTGCGGATTCATGTCAGACCATGCGCCCTTGATATATAGTACAGACGCGTAATCCGATACATTCACAATGCCTTCCGACGATTGGAAATTGTCATAGTCCTCCCAGAAAGTTTCACTTAATCCATCACCAAGACCGGAGTACAACACCCAACCATTGAATGGATTGCGAATCATTTTTGTACGTTCAGGTGTCACTTTCACCTCTGTATATCCTTCAGAAATGGCAGAAGGATCTGTTTCACCGGCATTATCTTTTGAACATGCAACCAATGAAATCAAAAGGGCTGCATATACGCTCTTGTTTATCAAATTAACGTATTTTTTCATATCAATTATCTTTTACTGAATACTACTGTAGGATTAGCATCATCTGTAATATCTACAACTATAAAATTAGTACCTTCTGGAATATTAAAGAAGCAATACCTATTATCACCTTGTCCACCTACCATAGGAGTTTTTACTTCTAATTTAACATCCTTGTATGAATTTTTACTTTTATTTCCAACATCATCAGCTCCGAAGGCATATACATTATTTTGTATTTTTGAAACAAGGAACTTAACATAACCTTTATTTAATGCTCCTGAATATGTAAATATATATGGACTTGCTTTAGACGGTGTCATTATATACTTATCACTTGCAACACTCTTATTAGCTTCTGAATCAAAACTACCCCACATCCATAAATTAGTTACATCTGCTTCAAAAGGATTTATTTTATCAACTGTATTATTCCAAGAATATCTCTTTAAAGGCATATCTTTCGCTTCAGAATAAATAGCAATAGTCTTCAATTCAATATCTACTACTATACGATATTTTCCTGCAGAAGGAATTTCCCAATATTCCTCATCAGTCTTTGCCCTGTCTGCCTGTGAGAATATATTAGTTGTTCCATCATTTATATCATGACTTCCTTTAGCATTCGGAACTATTGCTTTACTGCGAGAGCCACCAAACTCTATAGGCAAGTAAAGTGTACCTTCGTTAAGCTCACCATAGAAAGCATAGATATTCTCATCTTCCAATGTCTGGGTTACTTCAATATCTGTTCCTGTTACAGCAGTACCGTCCAAATAAATCTTATCCATTTCCAAAATGTCAGCTGCTTTCATAAAGGTTACAGTCTTAGTTTCAAAGTTAATTGTCACACGATATGTGTCAGCTTCTGTGACATTCCAGAAATTAGCTTCAGTCTTGTCAACCATAGTAGCCTCTAACGGAGTATTAGTAGTAACATCCGTATCAGTTCCTGATATAGGAGAAATAGCATTCACCTCATCATAATAATTAACAGGGAAATACACTGTACCGGCTGAAAGAGGGCCTTCGTAAATGAATATTTCTTCATTATCCGATTTTGGTGACAATTCAATTTCAGCAGAACCGACAGCAGTTCCTGCAATGAAAACCTTGTCTGCCTTAAACTGCTTAGGACCATACGTCTTGACAATTACATTGACAGTTGACTGTTCCGGCATTATCAGGCGAGGTCCAGTATATGTAGCATCCACAGTAAACTTCATTGTATAATAAGAACTTGTCAACGCTTCAAATTCATCAACCAACAAATCCTGCAATTCCTTATTTGTATATGACCTACTGAAGTTTTCCGTGTCCTCATACTCTGATATTGCCTGAGATTTACTTTCAGAAACACTTATACCATATTCATAAGTAACACTATAATCCCATCCGTAATCCACAGCAGGAGTCCATTCCAAAGTCAAAGCTACATCATCAGGTGCCTGTTCGTTAAGATATATTGTGTCTGCAGAAGTTACTAACTCCATAGATGATTCGTATCTTGACTTGTAATTATCTATTTCATAGCCTCTACATGAAGTTAAATAGCTTAAAATAGCAAAAGTGTATAGACAATTCTTTAATATAGTCATTTTCATAATCTTTTTATTTTTTATAATTAATAACCAGGATTATTTCCAAGTTCAGGACAAAGTTCATTGTCATGTGTAGGAATAGGCCATAAATACTGACGTTCCGGGAACACACGCTGTGCGCCGATACCTATCAGTCCTTTTTCAGCCATCTGTGAGAAATCCGCCAATCCGTCCTCATCTATATCTGGAGTAGCAGGCCATAACCACAACCCTTTTTCTACAACCTTTTCGATACATTCATCCGGTTGCAGATTAATGTAATTCGGACGGTTCAAAGCCTTCTCTGCAAGTCTCCAACGAATCAAGTCCATATAGCGCAATCCTTCGTTTGCCAGTTCTACACGACGTTCGAGTCTCACTACTTTCCTCAATTTTTCCTGACCTTCATCTTTCACAGACGGATAAGAACTTGTATTTGTATAGTCAGTGCTATATGCTCTTGCCCTTACCCTATTGATAGCTTCAAGTACAGTGTCGTCAATCTCGTTAAGTTCAATTTTTGCTTCGGCATACATAAGCAGAACATCCGCATAACGCATAATGATATAATCATTTTCAGCTTCTTTTCCGTTTTCAGTCCATGAAATATCTATACCCTTCTTCCATAATAAACCATTATAAGAAGCATACTGATTCACCTTACGATTATCCTGATTAGCCTGCTCTACACCTGTTGTTGTATTCACTACTTTCATAACTTTAGGATTAGGATCATAAATAAATCCGCAATGTTCTGTTCTAAATTCAACGATAGTGGCTGTACAACGGGGGTCTCTATTCTTAAATGGTTCCTGAGGATTGAACAAATTAGATTCATCTATAGGAAGTCCGTCTGTACACAAATAAGCGGCCAATAAATCCCATGAAGGACAGGCAGATCCATATCCACCTGCATTTCTTGGCAAAGAATTTTTAACTATCCACGAATCAACAATCACATCGTTTGCTATTGAACGGGGCAATACGAAAATCTTCTCCGGATTGGTCTTTGTACTCTGCAGGAAAAGTTTACCGTAATTAGGTTCCAAAGAATAGATATTCAGGTCCATACAAGCCTTTGCAGCTTCTGCGGCAACTTCCCAGTCTCCCATATATAAGGCGAAACGTGCTTTCATCGCATATGCCGCACCTTTTGTAAAATGCTCAGCTTCCTTACCATAAGACGTTGGCAAATATTCAATAGCTTTGTCAAAATCATCATATACCAACGGAATCAACTCAGCTTTAGGTTTACGACCTAATTTTAGGGATTCTTCAATGGTAATATATTTATCCAGATAAGGTACATCCCCGTAATAAGATATCAGTTCAGCATACTTACATGCACGCGCAAAATATGCCTCTCCCTCAAATTGATGTATTTTATCTTCAGCCAAGTTATCCTTTGCACGGTCAATACTCTCAAGTAACGTATTGGCTCTGGCTATCAGTTTATAATCCTGCTGCCATAAAGTATATACTTCATACTGCTGTCCCTGCATAGTTCCATCCAATATAGCACATCGGTTGGTATTACGGTAAGTAAAGTTATCCGTCCATTGCTCCGAACTCTGCAAAGGAGTAGCCCAATAACCTAGAATATAGAATTCGTTTACAGCCATTTGTAGTTCTGTCTCGGTAGTGTACCAAGATTCACTGTTCCCTTGTGCTTTTGGAACTATATCCATATCAGTACAAGATGCAAAGGTCAGGCTTAAACCTGCCATTATTGTTATAATATTATGTTTCATCATTATAGATTATTTAGAAATTAACAGAAAGACCAAAAATTACAGATGTTGTGATTGGGTATGAAGATACTCCCATTTCAGGGTCCCAACCTGTAGGATAATTGCTTATGCAGAATAAATCGGAAGCACTCATATATATACGTGTTTTCTTTATTCCAATCTTATCAGTCCATTTTGTAGGCAATGTATATCCTAAAGTAATATTCTTCAATCGGAAATAACTACCATTGAATAACCAGAAGTCAGACATTGCATAGTTATTATCAAGACTAACCTTACTCAAACGAGGATATTTTGCCTGCAGATTCTGTTCTTCTGTATTAAACAAACTCCAATACTTACCATCAATAATAGCAGGAATATTACCATAATTATCTCTCAATGGCTGTACCATTTCTTTTGCCAAATAAGAAAGCTGTTTACCTATTCCCTGGAATGCTACAGACAAGTCCAGTCCCTTGTATGCTGCATTTAATGTTCCTCCAAACTGGAATCTTGGCAAAGAGTTTCCCAAAGGGACACGGTCATAATCTGCTGATATTTTTCCATCAGGAACACCGTCAGGTCCGGAAATATCCTTATACTTCAAGTCACCAACCGATACCTGGTCATTCAGCTTAGCAGAATTGTCAACATCTTCCTGTGTCTGATATATACCCTCGCAAACATATCCGTACCATTCGTTAAACAAAACACCTGCACGTTTAACCTTGTTTCCGCTGATAATATCACTGTTATTCAGATAATCTATTTTAGATTTGAAATCTGAAAGATTAAAAGTTGCTCCGTATGAGAATTCTCCTACCTGATCATTCCAAGCAAGTTCCAAATCCCAACCTTTTGTTGACATTTTTCCCGCATTTGTCTTAGGATTGGCATAACCCATAAAATATGGAATTTCAATAGACAACAACATATCGTCTGTTGTTTTCCAATAATAATCAGCTGTCACATGCAAGCGGTTATTAAAGAATCCCAAATCAATACCTATATCTGTAGAAGTGGTTGTTTCCCATGTAATATCTTCTACAGCCAAATCACGCTGGGCAGCTGTTTTATTGGAAGTAACAGTACCATCAGTATAGAAATATGCATCACCGAAAGTCATCAAGGCCATGTATGGGAAATATGAATCACCAATACGTTCATTACCCAACATACCCCATGAAGCACGTATCTTCATGAAAGAGAACCAATCAAGATTAAGTTTCTTCATAAAATTTTCCTCTGTCACTACCCATCCTGCAGAGAATGAAGGGAAAGTTCCCCATCTGTACTTGCTTGCAAAACGTGAAGAACCATCATGACGGACATTTGCCTGAAGCAGATAACGGTCTGCATAATCATATAAAACACGGCCAAAGAATGAATTTGATGTATATTCACTTCCGGTTCCACTATTAGTCATAAAATCTTCAGGACCTATATTCAGATAAGGATATTGTGTAAGTTCATACTGGTCTCTGGCTGCACTTAGGTTTTCGCTTCTCATCACATAATTTTCATAGCCGGCCATTACAGTCAGATCATGCTTGCCAAAAGACTTCATATAGTTTGCAATAACCTGAGAAGTAACATGATAATTATCATTACGGGTTTCAGAAAGCTTATTGGTACTGAAGCTGGAACCTCCACCTTCTATTGTTCCTCCGATTACATCCGGATCATCCTTTAATGTATAATATGCATAGTTACGGAACTCCTTAGCTTTAGTATAATTAATGAAAGGAGCAACTATAGCCTGTAAGCTCAATTCTTTTATAGGTTTGAATTCCAAAGAAGCCTTACCGCCAATTTGTGTACTCCATGCAGTATAAGTACCACCGTTAATCAATGCTGCATAAGGATTGGCTCCGGATTTTCCTTCAGCTATACGGCCGTCATCCCACATTGCTGCATAAATAGCCGGCATCTTACGCATGTCACTAAAAGGATCATACACAGGTCTTCTGTTTTTGGCTCTACGAACATTAATGTCCAATTTGGCACTCAATTTGTCACTAATGTTGAAGTCATTGTTAACTCGCATCATATAACGTTGGAACTTACGTCCTGTATATAATGCACCAACTTCATCATAAGACAATGAGGCTTTTGTACGTACAGCCTTATTTCCACCGGAAATAGAAACAGTATGTGTCTGTCGTTGTGCTGAACCTTTCAGTATAAGTCCCTGCCAGTCTGTAACAGGATAATCATTGGGATTTGTCTTGTTGTATTCCATCCAGTTTTTTACCTGATCAGCCGTATATAACTGATAAAAGCCGGCATTGGGGTTATCATTATACAACAATTCGTTATTCATCTCCAAATAACGTGTCACCCCTACCATTTCCGGTTGTTTAGTAGGAATTTCCCATCCGAACTCACCTGTGTAATTAAGACTCAGATCAGCCTCTTTACCTCGTTTTGTAGTAATAAGTATTACTCCTGAAGCTGCTTTCGAACCATAGATAGAAGCAGCCGCTGCATCTTTCAATACAGAAATACTTTCTACATCGTTAGAGTTAACGTAATCAATATCATCACACTGTACCCCATCAACGATAATCAGAGGGTTTGAGTTATCCATTGTTGTTATACCACGAATACGCATACTGCTTGCAGAAGCTCCCGGAGCATTATTGTCACGGCTTACTATCAAACCGGAAACAGAACCCTGCAAAGCTGTTGACAATGTAGTTGTTTTCTTTGCAGCCAGGTCGTCTCCTTTAATAGCTGCAATAGCTCCTGTAAGGTCCTTTTTCTTAACAGCACCGTAACCTATTACTACCACTTCATCAAGTGTCTGAGAATCTTCTTTTAAAGTTATATTTATATTATTCTTTCCGTTTACTTTTACCTCTTGTGTCAAAAAGCCAATATACGAAACAACTAAAGTTCCATTCTGCGGAACCTCCAAAATGAAGTTTCCATCCATATCAGTAACAGTACCTATACTTGTTCCTTTTACTACAACAGATGCACCAATCAAAGCCTCACCGTCAGCATCTTTTACCAAACCTTTAATCTGTAAATTAGATCCCTGCTGCTTAACTGAAGTTGTTGAGTTTTTCCTACTCACCATAACCTGGCGACCATTCTTCGCATACGAAAGAGACGTTTCTGCAAACAATTCATCCAACACTTTATCAATTTTCTTATTTTCCAAAGAAATATTAACCTGTTTACCTAAATAACTCTGTACGTCTTCATCATACACAAAAATATAATCACTGTTTTCCTCTATATAGTTCAATACATTTCTGATAGTTGAACTTGAGACCTGAACAGTAAACATATTACCATCAGAATCCCATTTTACTGTTGTAGTACCCGAAACTGAATTCGATACTAAAAAACAAGTACCAATCATGCAGAAACGGCATATATTGGCCTTCAAATCAGATAATACTTTTTTCTTTAACATAATTCGCATTGGGTTAACAAATTTATAATACAAAAAGTATTTATTATTAACTAATTATTTGATATTCAATATATTAAAATTAAAACATATCTAAAAACAATCTTCTTTTCAGGGCATAGAAACCCTTAAACACTAATTAAATAGTGCTTACCTGAATTCTAAAAAACTTTGGTTTACAAAATCGTAACCTTACCCAGTTTTATCCATCCTGCTTCGGTCTTATTATCTTTCAAAGCAATTTGTATGCCTATTGAATTGTCTTTAGTAGTATCAACCAATCCAATAGCCCAAACATATTCCCCTGAAGGTATCCCTTCCACAGAAATATCCTGTTCATAAGTTACCGGAGAGCCTTTTATCCATTTAGACAAATCTGTTTCGTTATTAACAAAAACATAATTAACTTCATCATCATTGTCAAGAATGGCTACAGCTACCTTATACCTTTGATTCCATTGCGGAATGTTTGTCGGACAATACCCCCATCCGATATTGTTCCATCTATATTTAAATTTTACCTTACTATTACTAATAACCTCTTGAGGGAATGAAACAAAATCCGGATATAATCTATAACCGCCTTCTTTTACGAAACGTTTCACTAAATCAAAACATTCATGAAACCATGAAGCAGTTTCATCACCAATACGAAAATCCATCATATTGACGTGAGCCTCTGCCGATGCTAAATACTCACCTTTTCTAACGTCTTCAGAATGTCCCTCACGATAATTGCCGCTTGGATCTCTCCAATAACGGTGGGTTCCGCCTGTTATCCATCCGCCTTCCATTATTACAGGACGCTTGAAATTCCATTTAGAGACAAAATCCTTTTCCCAATCCTGATAATAGCCGTTCATTCCGAAAGCATCATGACGTAAACTATATCCTTTTTCGATCGCACTATTTAACAATTCTTCCGTATCAGGAGCGACTTCTCCCCAGCCTGTCACATTATTGGCTCCTACCAACCTGTGATAGTTTATTATCAATGGAATCTTTGTAAAACAACGTGCGTAAAGCCCTGTAACCCATTCAAATACTTTTGCTTTGTTACTATAATCCTTATAGACCATACTATGCGCCTCACCCCATTTTCCTAATCCATAGCCATCAATAAAATCAACTATATCGGGGTTGTTAAACTTCACAGCCAATGCCTCTATAAAACTCTGATACTTAGACTGAAAGACAGGATCATCAGGGTATGGCGATTTCACATTGTTGGAATCAGTATAATAAGATGCTCCGGCATCAAACACATATAAAGGAGTATTCTGCCCCTGATCTCTACCATCAACAACAATACGAAAAGCCAAACGCATATTTCTATCTAATACACTATTTAATAACTTTGTAATACGGGCTGTTGAATCATTCCAGACATAATCGCCTTCTTTCGGTTCCAGTGAACTCCAACTGGTACGTATATAACAAGTACTTGCATAATCTGACACTTTTACTGTTTGTGTTTCCGATACACGCATCGTGTCATACCCCTGAGTATCCCAGAAATTTTCATCCCAATTACGTCCCAAATACATTACCCAACCATTCAACGGGTTACGAAGAACGGTAGTTGTATCTGGAGAAAAATTCAACGTAGTCATTGGAGTTTTCTGGCTGCAAGCTACCATCGCCGCACATACAACAATGATGGAGAAAATCCGTAGAAAACTTTTAAAGATTACATCCCTAAAATAAAAATAGTTAAAACATTCCAATTTTAGAGAAAAAAGAGTTTTATTTGTCATAGATTTCTTTTTAAGGTTTTTAATCAAAGTTACTTTAGAAGAAAATTGTCCAAACCAACGGGGGAATACTGCAATATTCTCTCGTTTTTTTAATTTTTCAAAACATATAAATTTTAAGTATTATCCATAGGCTATCTTTTGAGGTTAAACATCATTTTATCAATTCAATACCTTGTTCCGATGTATTAATCTGAACCGGTATTATTTGCTGAATATTATATAATATGTCATTCAAATTATCTTTTAATTCCAATTTACCATATATTCTTTTACTTGCTACTGATTCATTGCAAGTAATATCTACTCCATAAAGAATGCCCAAACGATTCATTACTTCAGATAAAGACATACCTTTTAAATTAAGCCAACCCTTTGTCCAACTTATATAATCCTCTGCATCTACATGACAACGACCTGCTATGCGTCCATCTTTCACATTCAGCAATTCGTCAGGAGCCAATAATGCTTTCTGTTCATTATTAATATCTGCTACTTCCACAGCTCCTTCCAACAACACAATTTCAGTCTTTCCCAATTCCTTATACGTAGAAATATTGAATTTCGTTCCCAATACCCGCAAATTAAAATCCGATGATTCAACCACAAATGGATGTGATTTATCATGAGACACTTCCATATAAACTTCTCCCTCTGCAAAAATCTTTCTTTCTTTTCCATCAAACGATTGAGGAAACATAACACGGGACCTTGAGTTAAGCATCAACCTGGTACCATCAGACAATTGCAAATCTGCTTTCTTACCGACAGGCACTATAATTTGAGTCAGACTGTTTCTACCGTTCGTTTTTCCTGTTTCAATTACATTTCCATTTACTGTTATTTCTCCTTTTCCATTATATTGGATAAAAGACTTGTTTGGGAACTGTAATTCATCTTCCGGTGTAATCAGTACAACTTCATTACTTTCATATATTGCTGAAGAAACATTTTCTGCGATTTGATAAAAATCCATGTTTCCAATCTTATCAGTTGCATTTACAAAATAATATATTACAACTCCTATAAGAACTGAAGCAGCTAAAGACAAAGAAGACAGCCACCACATCTGGATATGACGTCTTCTACGTTCGCTATGAATCTTCGCCAACGTCTTTTCTATTATAGCACTGCTATCAAAATCAGGATAGCTTTGGCTACTGAACAAAGAGTCTAACTTCTCTTCTAATTTCTTGGTTGTCTTATTGTTCTCTTCCATTTTTTTGTCTTTCTATAATCAATGACGCAATAAACTTTAAAAGTCCCTAGTAAAAATCACATTTTTTTGAAAAAAAATTATATTCAGCACATAATACGCATTATATCAAGCACTTATCTATCACTAAAAACATAATATAAAATACAGGCTGTAAAACAATAGCCCTTTATCTTTATAATAAGGTATATTTGATTGTATAAAAGACTTTCCTGTATGAAAAATACATTATATGTATAAATGTAATCATTTTTTTAAACAAAAGTCTGATATTACAAAATTTGATACTATTTTTGCCCTCGGACAATTTTTTATTAATAACTTAAACCTTAAAACATGAACATTAAACAAAAAGCAAGTTGCTTGCTATTACTGTGCTGTGCTCTGAACTCAACTACAGCACAAGTAAGAATTACTCCCCAAGCGGAGCTAAGGGCAAAAAGCCTAGTAGAAAAAATGACACTAGAGGAGAAAATTGATTACATCTCCGGAGTTCGATCATTCTATATCAGAGCAATACCCCGATTGGGTATTCCTGAAATCAGAATGGCTGATGGACCACAAGGTATACGCAACAATACTAAAAGCACATTGTATCCTTCTGGCATTCTATCCGCTTCCACATGGAACAGAGAATTGGTGCGCCAACTAGGAAATGGTCTAGGCAGAGATGCCAAAGCAAGAGGTGTAAGTATCCTGTTAGGACCAGGTGTAAACATTTACCGTTCACCTTTATGCGGACGAAATTTTGAGTATTTTGGTGAAGATCCTTATTTAAGCAGTGAAACAGCCAAGCAATATATCCTTGGAGTACAAGATAAAGGAGTTATTGCTACAGTTAAACATTTTGCAGCCAATAATCAAGAATGGAGCAGACATCATGCTAGCTCCGATGTTGACGAACGTACATTGCAGGAAATTTATTTCCCTGCATTCCGTAAAGCAGTACAAGAGGCAGGTGTTGGAGCTGTAATGGACAGTTATAACCCCATCAACGGGGTACATGCAACCGAGAATGCATGGATGAATATAGAAATACTTAGAAAACAATGGGGATTCAAAGGTATTCTAATGTCAGACTGGACTTCCGTATATTCTACTGTAGGCGCAGCCAATGGAGGACTTGATTTGGAAATGCCTATAGGTAAGTTTATGATAAAAGAAAAACTGATTCCAGTTATCGAAAATGGAATAGTAAAAGAAAAGACCATAGACGAGAAAGTACAGCATATACTGCAAACCTTAATAACATTTGGTCTATTTGACAATCCGCTAGAGGATAAATCTATAGAAAAAGATAACGCAGAATCAAAAGCAACTGCATTAAATTTAGCAAGAGAAGGTATTGTCATGCTAAAAAATGATGATAATGTACTTCCGCTCAAAAAAGGACATACACTTATTATCGGTCCAAATGCAGACATGATTCCTACAGGAGGAGGAAGTGGATTTGTAACTCCTTATTCAACTGTATCAGTTTACGAAGGTTTGACACAAATAAAAGGTGATAAGAAAATAACTCTTTTATCAGACAGTTTACTATATAAAGATATTTCGAAAAATATTTTTACTGACAACAGCCTGAAAACACAAGGATTTACAGGATATTATTTTAAAGACAAAAAGTTATCAGGTAAACCATGCCATCAGGAAACTACCACAAGAATAAACTATGCTTGGAAATACGGTTCTCCATATCCAGACATTCAGGATGACCATTTCTCTGCTCAATGGAAAGGTATCTATAAGGCTGAACAAAGCGGAACTATACGCTTCCAGATTTCAGGAGATGACGGATACAGAATATTAGTCAATGGGAAAACAATTACAGGAGACTGGGGAAATCATGCCTTAAGCTCAAGAAACGCCTTCATGCAAGTGGAAAAAGACAGTCTTTACCAGTTGCAGATAGATTATTTTGAGAATGTAGGTGAAGCTACTATCAAATTTCAGGCAGGTATGTTGGATAAAAAACTGCTGAATTATGAATTGAAAAAAGCAGACAACGTAGTTATGTGCTTAGGATTTGACAGCAATATAGAATCTGAAGGATTTGACAGACCATTTGCTTTGCCATACGGTCAGGAGTTCCTCATTGATGAAGTAACAAAAGTACATAATAATGTAATAACAGTAATAAATTCAGGAGGAGGCATAGACTTCCGCAACTGGAGAAATAAAGTCAAAGCTATTCTTATGGCATGGTATCCGGGACAGGAAGGTGGGAAAGCAATAGCAGAAATACTAACAGGCAAAATATCTCCAAGTGGGAAATTACCTATTTCTATAGAAGAAAAATGGGAAGACAATCCTACATTCAACAACTACTATGACAAGCGTAATGTTCCGCACAAGAGAGTTCAATACGCTGAAGGCATATTTGTAGGCTACAGAGGTTACGACCGTACAGGAAAACAGCCACTTTATCCATTTGGTTTCGGATTATCATACAGTCAATTCACGTATGAAAATTTGCAACTTAGAAAAAAACAAAAGAACCAAGTAGAAGTGAGTTTTGAACTTAAAAACACGGGAAAAATGAATGCAGCAGAAGTTGCACAGATTTATGTAAAAGACTGTAAAGCTTCTGTTCCTCGTCCCCTAAAAGAACTAAAAGGTTACGAAAAAGTGTTCTTAAAAAAAGGCGAAACGAAACGTATAACAATTCTACTTAATGAAGACGCTTTTAGTTTTTATGATACTGATAAAAAGAATTTTGTCATAGAAAAAGGAGATTTTGAGATTTTAGTAGGCCCATCTTCCTCTGAACTACCTCTAAAAGGAATTATCAATTTATAAATATGCATACTAATTAATCATTTAGCCTGGCCTCTGGCCAGGCTTTTTTGCACACTCCTTATTGAAAATACGGAAGTAGAAAAAGCCACAATACCACTTCATCTTTTAAGGTTTCCATCAATTTTTTCATTGCATACGTCAAATGATTACTCACAGTTTTCACTGAAATATGCAATAAATCTGCGACCTCTGCATATGAAAGACGTTCTATCTTTACCAAATATAACACATGACGACTTTTAGATGGTAAAGAAGCGATAGCCGCATTTAAAATAGACAATTTTTCTTCCCCTATTAACTTTTCTTCTTGAGATGGGACTAACTCAAAAGTAAAGCCTTCAACCTCATCAAAAGACAGATTGGTATATTCAACGCTATCTTTACGAAGAAATGATATTGATTTGTTATATAAAATACGATATAGCCACCCTTTTATATTCTCTATTTTTCCTAATTTTTTCCGATGTTTCCATACTTCTAGAAAAACATCACTTACCACTTCCTCTGCACACTCCTTTTGATGAAGAATATTAAAAGCATAATGATATAAAGCAGAAGAATGATATTCAATAAACGCGATGAAAGCACATTCATCACCCTCTACTAATTTGTCAATATTTATCTCCTTTTGCTCCACGATCTTATTTTGATTACATATTTTATCCTAGTCAGTACAAATTATAAGAATTCCCTACCTTTTCAGATACAAAGAAAGAAAAATCTTTTTTAAGCAAAAATTTTATTCTTAGTTTTTTATCTGAACAAAGCACTCACAAAAACATTTATTTTCTAAAGCTACAGATAACCATGTTAAAAAGACATAGGTTTCACCCGTAACTCCCCAGTATTCCAACAAAATATTGTATCTTTGCTCCGATTATATACTTGACACAACATGATAACTTTAAAAGAATTCTTTTCATTTAAAAAGAACCGCTTTTTCTGGCTGAATCTCATAGCCATAATTGTCGTAATAATTGGTGTATGCTGGGGCACTTTGCTCTGGCTGGACAGTTATACACACCATGGGGAAGCTTACATGGTGCCAAATGTGAAGAACAAAACATTGAACGAAGCTCAGCAGGCTCTCAGTAACCAGAAACTGAAAGGGCTGGTTATCGACTCCAGCTATGTGAAAGGTGTGCCCGACGGCATGGTATTAGACCAAAATCCAGCAGGGGGAGCACGCGTGAAAGAGGGAAGAACGATTTATCTGACCGTCACCACTTCTAAGGTTCCTTTGGTAAAATTGCCGGACTTGATAGACAACAGTTCTTTGCGCCAGGCGGAAGCCAAATTAAAGGCGATGGGCTTCAAACTGACGGAACCAGAATACGTTTCGGGAGAGCAGGACTGGATTTACGGCATCAAATACCGTGGAAGAAGTCTGGCTAGCGGAGATAAAGTTCCCCACGAAGCCATGCTGACTCTCTGCGTAGGCAACACGGCGATTCGTGACTCTCTTGCCATAGATTCTACACTGATTAATATGGATATGAATTCGTCTGCCGACAGTGAAGCTGAGGTAGATGACTCTTGGTTCTAAATCTAACCCCCTAAACAAAGATGGCAGAGGATTTGATTGATTACGAACTGGACGGAGAAGCGCCAGACGATATCGAGCCGATTCAGGGTGAGCCTGAATTGTATGAGCATTTCCGTACGGTGGTAGATAAAGGACAGGCTCCTGTCCGCATCGACAAGTATTTATTTGAGCGAATTGTCAACGCATCGCGCAACCGGATTCAGATGGCTGCCGACAACGGCTTTGTCATGGCCAATGGGAAACCGGTGAAAAGTAGCTACAAGGTCAAGCCGCTGGATGTGCTGACCGTTATGATGGACTGCCCGCGCTATGAGAATGACATTATTCCGGAAGATATTCCACTAAATATTGTATATGAGGACGATGACCTGATGGTCATCAACAAGCCTGCGGGGTTGGTAGTACATCCGGGATGTGGAAATTACCACGGTACCCTGGTCAACGCCATCGCATGGCATCTGCGTGACGTCCCGACCTACAACCCGAATGACCCGCAAGTGGGATTGGTGCACCGCATTGACAAGGATACCTCAGGACTATTGGTGGTGGCTAAAACCCCCGATGCGAAAACCAGTCTGGGACTTCAGTTTTACAACAAGACAACCAAGCGTGAATACAACGCGTTGGTCTGGGGGATTGTAGAACAAGATGAAGGCACCATCACCGGCAACATCGGACGCAATCCGCGCGACCGGATGCAGATGGCTGTCATGTCCGATCCGGAACAAGGAAAACACGCCGTGACACATTATCAGGTACTAGAACGATTGGGGTATGTCACACTGGTAAAGTGCGTACTCGAAACCGGGCGTACCCATCAGATTCGTGTACACATGAAACACATCGGGCATACCTTGTTTAATGATGAACGTTACGGTGGTCACGAAATCTTAAAAGGAACTCATTTCAGCAAATACAAACAATTTGTAAACAACTGTTTCGAAATCTGTCCCCGTCAGGCACTACATGCCAAGACATTGGGCTTTGTACACCCTCATACAGGAGAGGAAATGTTCTTCACTTCCGAACTGCCCGAGGATATGACCTGCCTGCTGGAACGATGGAGAACGTATATCAGTAACAGAGAATAACAACTATGAAACGTACAATTGCGATTGTAGCAGGAGGAGACTCATCTGAACATGGAGTCTCCATGAAAAGTGCAGAGGGTATCTACTCTTTTATCGATCAGGACAAATATACCCTCTATATCGTGGAACTGACTAAAGCACGCTGGGAAGCGATTCTTTCCGACGGCAGCCGTGCACAAGTGGATAAGAATGACTTCAGTTTCATGGATCATGGACAAAAAATCATACCCGACTTTGCCTATATCACCATCCACGGAACTCCGGGAGAGAACGGTATCCTGCAGGGATACTTTGAACTGTTAGGTATTCCTTATTCTACCTGCGACGTGCTGGTTTCCGCACTGACTTTCAGCAAATTCACCTTAAACCAGTACCTGAAGGGATTCGGTATACGGGTGGCTGAATCCATGTTGGTAAACAAACGTCACGGCATCAGCGATGAGGATGTCATCGCAAAAATCGGCTTGCCTTGTTTCATCAAGCCCAATGCCAGCGGTTCCAGCTTCGGTGTGACAAAGGTAAAAACAAAGGAACAGATTCAGCCGGCTTTGGAAGCTGCTTTCAAAGAGTCGGATGATGTGATGATTGAAGCTTTCATGGACGGTATCGAACTGGCCAACGGATGCTACAAAACAAAGAAAAATGAAGTGGTATTCCCTATCACGGAAGTGGTCAGCCAGAATGAATTCTTCGATTACAACGCCAAATACAAAGGTGAAGTAACAGAAATCACACCGGCTCGTCTCAGTCCGGAATTAACCAGCCGCGTACAGCAACTGACATCTGCCATCTACGACATACTGGGATGCAAGGGTATTGTGCGTGTGGATTACATCATCACAGAAGGTGAAAAAATCAATATGCTCGAAATCAATACCACTCCGGGAATGACGGCCACCAGCTTCATTCCGCAACAGGTACGGGCTGCCGGTCTGGATATCAAGGACGTTATGACCGATATTATTGAAGACCATTTCAATTAATTTTGTATCTTTGGAAAGAACAAAGTCACTCAACATCATGAACATACCTGCAGAATTTGACGACATTCGTCCGTATACCCCCGAAGAACTTCCACAGATATTCGAGGAATTACTTTCTGACAAAGACTTTCAGGCTGTCATCCAATCGGTGATGCCGAATGTTCCTTTGGAAATGCTTGCCGCACAATTGCGCCACTGCAAGACTAACCTGGACGTACAGAAAGCGTTTTTCCACAAGCTGTTGCACGATATCATGCAACAGCACAGTGACGGTTTCGACATGGATGCTTCTTCGCTTCCTGACAAGAACCAGAGCTATACGTTTATTTCCAATCACCGTGACATTGTACTCGACCCGGGATTTCTTTCAGTAGGCTTGCTGGACAACGGTTTCCCTACCACCGTAGAAATCGCCATCGGAGATAACCTGCTTATTTATCCGTGGATAAAGAAACTGGTGCGAGTGAACAAGTCGTTCATCGTACAGCGTGCTCTGAGCATGCGGCAAATGCTGGAATCATCTGCACGCATGTCACGATACATTCACTTTGCCGTAACACAAAAGCAGGAGAATGTGTGGATAGCACAACGTGAAGGCCGTGCGAAAGACTCAAACGACCGCACACAGGACAGCGTACTGAAAATGCTGGCCATGGGAGGGGAAGGCGACATCATCGACCGACTGAAGGAACTGCACATCGTACCAGTAGCCTTGTCGTACGAATACGATCCGTGTGATTTCCTGAAAGCCAAAGAGATGCAGCAGAAGAGAGACTCGGAAACATTCAAGAAGAGCCAAGCAGATGACCTGACCAATATGCAAACAGGTATCTTCGGTTACAAGGGACGCGTACACTTCCAGACTGGACTTTGCATCAACGAAGAACTGGAAGCGCTCAGAGGATTGCCTAAGACGGAAGTTTTCACTCAGGTTTCTGCACTGATTGACAAATATATCCATCGCAATTACCGACTCTATCCGGGCAATTATGTAGCTTGCGACCTGCTGAATGGTACAGAAACATTTGCCGGAAAGTATAGTCCGGAAGAAAAGAAGCGCTTTGAAGCTTACCTGCAAAAGAAGCTGGATCTGATTCAGCTCCCGAACAAGGACGAAGACTTCCTGCGCCAGCGAATCCTGACCATGTACGCCAATCCGGCTATCAATCACTTGAAGGCCATTGCACAATGAAAAAATTCGGCGTCATCTTATACAGTCTTCTTTGCATACTCCTTTTAGGGGCATGCAAAGAAGATGAATATGTCTATCCCAATGTAATCACAACTTTTATTGATGCGGCCACAGATGAAAACGGTACACTACAGAAATTGATTACAGACAAAGGAGAGAGCCTGCAAATTCTCAACCGGGAAGGACTGGATGGTCTGACTCCAGACTCTATCTACAGAAGTGTATCCATCTATGAACCGAAAGAATCGGCAGATGAGGGACAAGCGACTGCCCTGCTCTATTCCTGCCAGCTCATCATTGCCGTGAAACCGGTTACAGTAGACAAACTGCCGGAAGCGACCGCCAAGACTGACCCGTTGGATATTCAGAGTGTATGGAAATCTGGAAACTATATCAACCTGATTCTGTTGACTATGGCTAAAGAGAAAAGCCACATTTTCCACTTCATCGACGAAGGTATCTCAGATAACAATGACGGAAGCCGGACACTTCATCTGACACTCTACCACAACCAGAACGGAGATTATGAGGCATTCACCCGCAAAAGCTACCTCTCCATCCCTCTGTGGGCCTACGAAGGACAACTGACTCAGGGCGACAAGGTCATGCTCCGCATCAACACCTACGAAAAAGGCTTTGTAAGCTATGAATTTACTTACTAAAACTACATCTATGATTAAGACTATTTACTTCATGTTCTTTATATGCATGTTTGCCGTAGCCATGGTGGCATGCAAAGGGAAATCAAACGACGACTTCAAGAACGTATCTGCCGATGAATTCGAAGGCTTTATCGGAAATGAACAGATACAGATTGTAGACGTAAGAACCGTAGCGGAATACAGCGAAGGACATATTCCCGGAAGCCTCAACATCAACGTACTGAATGAAAGTTTTTCAGCCAATGCCGATGAGTTGCTGAACCCGGAACAAACCATTGCCGTATATTGCAAAAGCGGCCGTCGAAGCCGGAATGCCGCAAAGATACTGGTCAAAAAAGGATTTAAGGTGTACAACCTGGACAAAGGTTTCGACAACTGGAAAGAGTTGGGTAAAGAAATCGAACAATAACCCCCTTATTTACAACAAGAATACCGTGATATAAAAGGGTCCTGCTCTCTATATCACGGCATTTTTATGTAAATCTATCTGATTACAAACTTTGCAGCATACGTTTCAATACCACCGTAGCAGAAATTTCACGGTTGGCTGCTTCCGGAATTACCAGTGAAGTTGGTGCTTCAATCACATCATCCGTTACAATCATGTTACGACGTACCGGCAGACAGTGCATAAAGAACGCATTGTTGGTCCACGACATGTGTTCGGTATCTACCGTCCAGCTCATGTCCTTGCTCAGAATCTTTCCGTAGTCTTCCGGACAAGTCACACCCGGACAAGCCCAGTTCTTCGCATAAATAAAGTCCGCACCTTCAAAAGCTTTCTTCTGATCGTACTCAACCTTTGCTCCACGCACGAATTTCGGATCAAGTTCATAGCCCTGCGGATGAGTAATCACAAAGTCCACATCTGCCTCATTCATGAAATCAGCAAAAGAGTTGGGTACAGCCTGCGGAAGCGCACGCGGATGAGGTGCCCACGTCAAAACCACTTTCGGACGTTCGGTACGCTTGTATTCTTCAATCGTAATCAAATCAGCAAATGCCTGCAAAGGATGTCCCGTAGCCGCCTCCATAGAGAAAACCGGTTTACCGGAATACTGAATAAACTGATTCAGAATCTTTTCCGTATAATCATCTTCCCGACTTTCAAATCGCGCGAAAGAGCGTACACCAATCACATCACAATAAGAAGCCATTACCGGAATAGCCTCCAGCAGATGCTCACTCTTGTCACCATCCATAATCACGCCACGCTCAGTTTCCAGTTTCCAGGCACCCTGATTCACATCCAGCACGATGACATCCATACCCAAATTACGGGCAGCCTTCTGCGTGCTCAGACGCGTACGTAAACTATTATTAAAGAAAATAAGCAGACAAGTCTTATGCTTGCCCAACGCTTCATATTTATAACGGTCGTTCTTGATTTCAAACGCTTCTGCCAGGGCGGTTTTCAAATCGCCCAAATCGAATACATTGGTATAAGTTCTCATACGCAAAATTGTATATTAATTTATTTTTCCTCGCAAATATACTATAAAAATACAATACGCCACTTATTTTATTCATTTTTTTCGTACCTGTCCGTCACCTTCCACAATCCACTTGTAGGTAGTCATCTCCCTTAATCCCATCGGACCACGAGCATGCAGTTTCTGGGTACTGATACCAATTTCTGCTCCCAAACCAAACTGAGCCCCATCGGTAAACGAAGTCGGCGCATTGACATAGACACAGGCGGCATCCACTGCCCGGGTAAAGAAAGCAGCCGCCTCTTTATCCTCTGTCACGATACACTCACTATGCCCGGAACCGTATGTATAAATATGCGTTACAGCTTCTACTACATCATTCACCGTTTTGATGGCCATCTTATAGTCTAAGAACTCGGTGCCATAACTTTCCAAAGTAGCAGGCTGCAACAATTCTGCCGGATAGTTTCCTTCCAAAGCCTGATAAGCCGGTTCATCTGCATATAGAATTACCCGGCTTTCCGCCAAAGGAGCACACAATGCCGGCAAATCTGCCAAACGTGCCCGATGCAACAGCAGACAGTCCATAGCATTGCAGACACTCACCCTGCGCGTCTTGGCATTATTGACAATGGCAGTTCCTTTGGTTAAATCACCCGCCTTGTCGAAATACGTATGACAGATTCCGGCTCCCGTCTCAATAACCGGTACAGTCGCTTCATGACGTACATACTGAATCAGGTTACTGCTGCCACGAGGAATAATTAAATCCACCCAACCTTCTGCATGCAGAAGCGCTTCTGTCGCCTCGCGAGTAGAAGGCAACAATTCCACGACGTGCGAATCGATACCAGACTCCTCCAATACCTCATGAATCAGCTGCACAATGGCACGGTTGGAGGCATCGGCATCACTTCCACCCTTCAGAATAGACGCATTTCCACTCTTCAGGCACAAGGAAAACACATCAAAACTGACATTCGGACGTGCCTCATAGATTACTCCTACCACCCCAAACGGCACGCTCACCTTCTGTAAACGAAGTCCGCTGGGTACCGTATAAGCTTCTCTCACTATTCCTAACGGTGAAGGCAAAGAAGCCACCTGACGCATATCGGCTGCTATTCCTTCCAAACGTTCCTGCGTCAGCTTCAAGCGGTCGTATTTCGGATTGGACGTTTCCATTCGCAGCAAGTCTTCCTGATTGGCTTTCAGCAGCACATCCGTTTTTTCTTCTATCTTGTCGGCTACGGCACATAACACTGTATTAATGGTCTGTGCATCCAGCATCGCCAACTTACGAGATGCAGCTCGAACCGCCTTAAAAGTTTCATTCAGATTCATAATTATTTTATTCAGATTGCAAATTATCGCAAAAATACAATTTCACACAAAGTTTCAAAGCACAAACGTCAAAATAATCTGCCATTTCATAAGAAATATATCCCCAAACTGAATATTTATTCCCGAAAGTTTCTTATCTTTGAAATAAATAAGAGAGAGAGAGAAAACTTCTGATTTATTAACCCTTAAAACATGTGACTATGGAAGCAAAAAATTACGATTCATTAATTGAAGTTTTCAGAGGAGATCTCTGGGAAGCTGAATTGATAAAAGGCTTATTGAAGTCTGCCGGTGTGGATGCCATGCTAAAAGATGAAACGCCATTGTCTGCCGTGACTTCTTCCTATGGAGGAGGTTCCGTATGCGTGCTGGTTAATAAGGAAGAAGAAGTATATGCACGAAAAGTAGTAGCCGAACGAAAAGTATGAAACATTTATTCTTAACCCTGATTGCATTTTTTTCAGTAGTCCTTCCCGCGTTTGCACAAAACCTGAAAACAACCACATGGAGTTCGTATGGAGTTTCTTTCCAGGCTCCAGCCGACTTAGTAGTAGAAGATGATTCTTCCGAAGGATACATTGCCGGGAACGATACCTATTACCTCACCATCCAGCTTTTAGAGGGAGAAGGGCTGAAAAAAGAAGAATTAGGACAGGAATTAAAGGCTATTGCCACAGACGATGAAGTGACATCGCAAAGCAGCGTACAATCTTTTGAGCTGCCCCAGTTCCATGGTGTGCAGCTCAAAGGAAACTGTGAAGAAGAAAAATGCGTTTACAGTTACCTGCTAGCAAAAGACGGAAGCTGCGGCTTCTATGTTTCCATTGTATACCGTCAGGAAAATGACAAAACGCCAGAAACAATCCTGAAAAGTTTCCACATGGAAGAATAATCTTTTATGAGGAATATCATTTTGTGAAATAAATTAAAAAGGTAGCGTTTTCCCAAAGTTTATTTCGTATTTTAGAGCGATTTTTAAACAAAGAGCTGTTGATTTTTTGTGTCCTAAAGGCTCAAAACAGAAAAGGCATGTACATAACCAAACGGGGAATCAAGTAAGTTCAGACTTATTTTGAACGATTTTTACTTGACTTTTGCCTAATTTATGCCTCTGGCTTATATGAATAAGTCTTTATTTTTGCCACAGATTCACAAGAAATCGATAGTTACAAGAAGACCTTGAATATGAAATTGACAAAACGCTTATATACTTTATCGCTTACAGTTACTTTATTCGTAACCGGTTTTTTGTTACCCGGATTTTCCACTTCCTGCACCGCGCAGACCGAAACAAATTCATCTCCTGCTTACAGCTGTATCGAAGTTCCTAAAAGTATCAGTTTTTGTGATACGGAAATAGACCTGACGCGCTATGACCGGCGCGAACGGATGGATAGGGAACTGATGGCATTTACTTACATGCACAGCACCTCCCTGCAAATCATCAAAAGAGCCAACCGCTATTTCCCCATCATCGAATCAATCTTAAAGGAACAAGGCGTACCCGATGACTTCAAGTACCTGATGGTCATCGAAAGCAATGTGAACCCACTGGCACGGTCGGGAGCCGGTGCCGCCGGATTATGGCAGTTCATGAGCGGTACCGCCCGCGAGTTCGGTTTGGAGGTCAATCATCATGTGGACGAACGTTATCATGTGGAGAAATCTACCGTAGCCGCCTGCAAGTACCTGAAACAAGCTTACCGTAAATTCGGTAATTGGGAAACCGTAGCTGCGTCCTACAATGCCGGACAAGGAAGAATTAGCCAGCAGCAGGAAAAACAATATACAGATAATGCACTAGACCTGTATTTAGTGGAAGAAACCTCCCGCTATGTATACCGGATACTGGCAGCCAAGCTTCTGCTTACCGACCCGACCCGTTTCGGTTTTCACCTGAGAGCCAGCGACCTGTATCCTCCTATTCCTTATCGTACCATAAAAGTGACAGAAGATATTGACGACCTGGCACGCTTTTCCAAAGGCCAGGGCATCAACTACAGTTTGCTCAAGAGCATGAATCCCTGGCTTAGAGGAAGTTCTCTTCCCAACCATGGCGGAAAAGAATACCAGATTCGTATCCCCGACTCTACGGAGATGTATTACAATCCGAGGGTGACACACCCTCATAACCCCGCGTGGGTGAGTGAATAAAGACACATAGTTATCATTTTTTATTATAATCATTAATCCATGAAAAAACAATTAGTGTTAGGACTCTTAGGTGCCTGTGTGCTTTCGGGCAATGCACAGACATTTAAAGAATGGCAGGACCCGGAAATAAATGCCATCAACCGGGCACCGATGCACGCAAACTTCTTTGCGTACGAAAATGCAGAAATGGCTGCCAAGGCAGTCAAGGAAGACTCCAAGAACTTTATGAGCCTGAACGGAACCTGGAAATTCTTCTGGGTGCGGAATGCAGATGCACGCCCCACAGATTTCTGGAAAACCGGCTTCAACGATAAAGGTTGGGACAACCTTCAGGTGCCAGGAGTATGGGAAACTCACGGATACGGCGACCCTATCTACATCAATGTAGGCTATGGATGGCGCAGCCGTTTCGAAAACAATCCTCCTTACGTACCGACCGAAGAAAACCATGTAGGTTCTTACCGTCGTGAAATCATGGTTCCGGCCGACTGGAAAGGTAAAGACATCATCGCTCATTTTGGTGCAGTCAGCTCGAACATGTACCTGTGGGTAAACGGTAAGTTCGTAGGCTACAGCGAAGACAGCAAGCTGGAAGCTGAATTCAACCTGACTCCGTACCTGAAACCGGGGCAGAAAAACCTGATTGCTTTCCAGGTGTTCCGCTGGTGCGACGGTTCATACCTGGAAGACCAGGACTTCTTCCGTTATACCGGAGTGGCACGCGACTGCTATCTTTATACCCGCAACAAGAAACGCATCGATGACATCCGCGTGACTCCCGACCTGGACAGCGAATACAAGAACGGTTCACTGGCCATCAACCTGAATTTGAAAGGAAGCGGAAATGTCAGCCTGGAACTGCTGGATGCCCAGAACCAGACCGTAGCTTCTACCGAAGTAAAAGGTTCAGGCAATGTTTCTACTACACTTCAGGTAGAAAATCCGAAAAAATGGAGCGCAGAAACTCCTTACTTATACACACTGCGTGCTACACTGAAAGACGGCAGCCAGGCCAGCGAAGTTGTACCTGTGAAAGTAGGTTTCCGCAAGATTGAACTCAAAAACGCACAGATTCTGGTCAACGGCCAGCCAGTACTCTTCAAAGGTGCCGACCGTCATGAACTGGATCCGGACGGTGGATACGTGGTTTCACGCGACCGCATGATTCAGGACATTCAGATTATGAAGCAGTTCAACATCAACGCCGTAAGAACCTGTCACTATCCGGACGACAACTTCTGGTACGAACTCTGCGACAAATACGGTATTTATGTAGTGGCCGAAGCCAACATCGAATCTCACGGAATGGGATACGGCGACAAGACACTGGCCAAGGAACCGACTTACAAGAAAGCGCACATGGAACGCAACCAGCGCAACGTACAGCGTGGTTTCAACCATCCGAGCATCATCTTCTGGTCATTGGGTAACGAGGCCGGATACGGTCCGAACTTCGAAGCTGCTTACGACTGGATCAAGGCAGAAGACCCCAGCCGTGCCGTACAGTACGAACAGGCCCGCATCGAAGGCAAGACTGATATCTATTGCCCGATGTATGCAGACTACAAATGGTGCGAAGAATACAGCAAGGACGACAAATACCAGAAACCGCTGATTCAGTGTGAATATGCACACGCCATGGGTAATTCACAAGGTGGATTCAAGGAATACTGGGACTTGATTCGCAAGTATCCGAAATATCAGGGTGGATTCATCTGGGACTTCGTAGACCAGTCTATCCGCTGGACAGGCAAGAACGGCAAGATGATTTATGCTTATGCCGGCGACTTCAACCGCATGGATGATTCTGGCGACAAGAACTTCTGTAACAACGGACTTATCAGCCCTGACCGCAAACCGAATCCGCATGCGTACGAAGTACAGTACTTCTACCAGAACATCTGGACTACTCCGAGCGATTTGGCAAAGGGAGAAATCAAGGTATACAACGAAAACTTCTTCCGTGACCTGTCTGCATACGCACTGGAATGGGAAGTACTGAAAGATGGTAAGGCTATCCGTAGCGGACGCGTTGAAAACCTGAACGTGGCACCTCATCAGACAGCCAGCGTGAAACTTGATCTGGGCAAGACCTGCCAGTGCGGTGAATGGCTGCTCAACGTGAAATACATCCAGAAGAACCGTGAAGGTTTGATTCCGGCCGGTTTCGTAGTAGCTAAAGACCAGCTTGTGCTGAATCCGTACAAAGCACCGGCTATGGAACTGAAGAACGTAGCTGAAACCAACCAGCAGGTAGTTGAACCGCAAATCAACCCGAACTATCCGGACTACATCACTGTAGAAGGCGACGGATTCTATCTGGAATTCAGCAAACGCAACGGTTATCTTGACAGATACGATGTAAACGGAGTAAGCATGCTGAAAGAAGGCGAAGCACTGACACCGAACTTCTGGCGTGCCCCGACCGACAACGACTTCGGTGCTGGTCTGCAGAACAAATATGCTGCATGGAAAAACCCGGGCATCAAACTGACTGACTTCAACTACAAGGTAGAAAACGGACAGGCTATCGTAAACTCTACTTACGACCTCAAGGAAGTATCTGCCAAGTTGTATCTCACTTACCAGATCAACAACCAGGGAGCAGTGAAAGTGACACAGAAAATGGTAGCCGACAAGAATGCCAAGGTATCACCGATGTTCCGTTTCGGTATGCAGATGGTAATGCCGAAGTCATTTGAAAAGATTTCTTACTACGGACGCGGTCCGATAGAAAACTACAGCGACCGTAACCATTGCACTGACCTGGGAATCTACAACCAGAATGTAAGCGACCAGTTCTATCCGTACATCCGTCCGCAGGAAAACGGCAACAAGACTGACATCCGCTGGTGGAAACAGGTAAACATGGCTGGAAACGGACTGATGTTCGTAGCTGAAGCACCGTTCTCTGCTTCTGCTCTCCACTACACCATCGCTTCACTGGACGACGGTACTGAAAAGAAACAGAGCCACTCATTCGAAGTAGAAGAAGCCGACCTGACCAACCTGTTGATTGACAAGGCACAGATGGGCTTAGGTTGTGTCAACAGCTGGGGTGCCCTGCCGGAAGACAAGTACATGCTTCCTTACGGAGATTATGAATTTACGTTCATCATGACTCCGGTGAAAGGCTATATCGCACACGAATAAATCAGTATAACATATCTGACTCACTGTAACGCCTCGGTTTCCAAAGCCGGGGCGTTCTTTTTATCCCCTTACGTTACCATCGTCTCTTATCACACGAATAGCTTTCCATCAAGAGAGAAACGCCTCAGAAAAGAGATCACAGTCTATTCCCACTTTCTATGTTTCCCACGCCGGAGCCTTACGTTTCCGCCTGCGGAAACATACGGTTCTGCCCTCAGAAACCTACGTTTTCGCCTTGGAAAACATAAAAAACGGGCTGAAGTTTATCTCAAAACTCCAGCCCTTATCGTAAAATAGAAAATGTATGCAGAATTATTATCCCTCCTTGTCCGCACCTTCCTTTGGAGGTATGGTAGATGCATTTCCATCGCGTACAGCCATGTAATGCGGTGACATAATTTCCACGCCCTCTTCGTTGAAGCGATCCTGAATGTTCTGATGCAATGCCGAATAAATATCAGCCAGCCGGTCTGCATCCTTGATATACGCATTCACCTGATACACCGGATACCAGTCGCTGAGCGAGGTGGAAAGTACAAACGGACGCGGATCGTCCACCACTCCGGGAGTATTCAAGGCAGCTTCAATCAGAAGTTTGTTGACCACCCGCCACGGCACGTCATAACCGATGCTTACCTCCGAATGGATAATCAGTCCATATTCGCGGGCCGACTGACTGAAGTTCACCGTATGCGAAGACATGACAAACGAATTAGGAATGGTTACCACCTCATTTTTCGGGGTACGGATACGTGTGACCAGCGGAGTTTTCTCCACCACATTTCCCATCGTATCATTCAGCTTAATACGGTCGCCAATCTTGAAAGGACGCATGTAAGTAATCACCAGTCCGGCAATGATGTTGCCAATCACCGTACTTGAACCAAGCGATACAATCAAACCGACAAATACGGATATTCCCTGGAATACACCGGAATTGGAACCCGGCAGATACGGATAAATCATGGCTATCATAAACGCATAGAGCAAGAAACGGACAATATGATAGGTAGGCATCGCCCAGTCGGGATAGAATCCGCTCAATTTCAACCGTTCGGACTGTACTTCTTCGGCCAGGTAACGGAAGAAGCGTACCAGATATTTGATGGCCATGTAAATCACGAAGATAGTGAACAGGTTCGGAAGATAGTCGAGTATTCCGGTAAGAATGCTCTTCACCGGATTCCAGATGTAGGAAAGCAGCCGGTAGGCCAGGTTCTTAGTCTGCGGGAAAATGGAGAACAGCAGCGGAACCGTAAGCAGCAACTGCAGGAACATAAACGCATAACGTACCAGATTGGCCAGGAATATCAGCAGTTTCACCTGCTTCCTGGTGTCCAGCAACTCATACCCCTGAATGGAGAAGGGTTTCAGCCGCGTCTTTTCCAGTCGCATAATACGCAGCTTCAACTTACGGAACAGCCAGTTGGTTCCCCAGAACAGAAGGAACTGCCCCACAATCACCAGCACGAAATAACCAATCCGCTTGAATAACTGCATCAGTCCATGTTCCTCCTTCATCACTTTCAATTTTTCGATAATGACCAACCGATTCTTCGCAGCCAGCTGGTCGCGTGTACAGCTTTCCCACAAGCCGTCCTGGTCTGTAAAGGAAACAAGAACTTTATTATCATACATCACATCCGTCACGATGTCACTGGTCTCAATGTATACAGAATCAGGTTTCAGGTTAAAGCGTTTGCCCAAGGCCGTAATATCATTCGCCACGTTCTCTGCACGCTGCTGGGGAGTATGTCTCCTCCTCGCTTGGCATAAAAATAAAACAGCGTATCCCCATCTACCACAACCGGAACACCCCGTGTTTCATGACGCAAGGAGTCAATACGCCGTCTCTGACTGGCCAGTTTCACCGAATCGACAGTATATGCAGCCAACTTCATCTGCTCAATCTCCATCCGGAGATTGGCTTCATTCAACCGGGCAGCCGCCAGTTCCTTTTTCACAGTCGACAAGTGAACCGAATCTGAGTCCGCCGTTACCGCCACGTTTGAACCGGGCAGACTGTCTGCTCCGAAAATATCAAGTACCTTTTCCACTACCTGAGCCGATGCTCCCCACACAGAGAAGCCAAGCAGGCACAGACAGAATAAACAAAATCTTTTCATGATGCCATAAATTGTTATTTCCGGCGATAAAAATACGAATAAAAGACACAAAATAAAATGGTCCATGAACAGAAAAAAACTTCCTTCATGAACCATTTCTTTGCTGCGACAATTTCAGTTTATCGAATATGCGCTATACACTTCCTTAATTTTGTTCTTCCATGGACTTGGCAATACCCATTTCCAGTCCTCTCAGCTCAGCCAGCCCTCTCAGACGGCCCAGACAAGAATAGCCTGGATTGGTCTTCTTCTTCAGGTCGTCAATCATCTGATGGCCGTGGTCCGGACGCATCGGAATAGACACCTTGCGGCGCTGCTGCATGAGCAGGAAGTTCTTCATCACATGATACATGTCTACGTCACCCTCCAGGTGATTCGCTTCATGGAAGTTGCCTTCTGCATCGCGCTGTGTGCTGCGCAGGTGTACGAAGTTGATACGGTCGCCCCAGCGTTCCATCATGCCGGCCAAATCGTTCTTGGCACTGACACCCAGTGAACCTGTGCAAAGACACAAACCGTTGGATTCATTAGGTACGGCTTCCACCAACTTGCGGAAATCTTCTTCCGTACTCATGATACGCGGCAAGCCCAAAATAGACTGAGGCGGATCGTCCGGATGAATCACCAGTTTGACACCCACTTCATCGGCCACCGGACAGATTTCTTTCAGGAAGAAAATCAGGTTGGCGCGCAGCTGTTCTGCGTCAATATCCTTGTAACGGTCCAGTTCATGTTGGAACTGCTCCAGCGTAAAGCTTTCTTCCGAGCCCGGCAGTCCGGCAATCATGTTACGGGTCAGACGATGAATTTCTTCTTCGTCCATCTGCTCGTAACGTGCTTTTGCCTTGGCCTTTTCTTCTTCCGAGTAATCCTTTTCAGCTCCCGGACGTTTCAGGATAAACAAGTCGAAAGCCACAAACGCCGCACGTTCAAAGCGCAGAGCCTTGGAACCGTCGGGCATGGTATAAGCCAAGTCCGTACGTGTCCAGTCGAGCACCGGCATAAAGTTGTAAGTCACAATGTAAATGCCACATTTGGCCAGATTACGCAGACTTTCCTTATAATTCTCGATATACTTCATGAAATCGCCGGTCTGCGTCTTGATATGTTCATGCACCGGCACACTCTCGACCACGCTCCATGTCAAGCCCACTTCTTCAATCATCTGCTTGCGTTTCATGATTTCTTCTACCGTCCAGACTTCGCCGTTCGGAATATGGTGCAGCGCATTGACGATACCCGTAGCACCTGCCTGCTTGATGTCCCACAAAGACACCGGATCGTTCGGGCCGTACCAGCGCCAGGTTTGTTCACATAAATACATAACGTTTCTTTTTAAAGGTTCATACTTCAATTAAATAGAGAAGGCATCAAATCCACCGTCGATGACAGCTACCGTACCTGTCACAAAGTTAGAAGCGTCACTGATCAGGTAGTGAATGGTGCCATACAAATCTTCCGGTTCGCCGAAACGGCCGAACGGAGTGTGAGCCAGAATCGTTCTGGAACGGTCGGTCAGTGAGCCGTCTGGATTAGTCAGCAACGTACGGTTCTGCTCGGTCAGGAAGAAACCCGGAGCAATGGCATTCACACGCAAGCCATCACCAAACTTGATAGCCAGTTCGCCTGCCATGTATTTTGTAAAGTTGGCAATGGCTGCCTTTGCTGCACCGTAACCTACCACACGCGTTAACGGACGTAAGGCAGATTCAGAGCAGAAGTTTACGATAGAACCTTTTTTCTGTTTCACCATTACATCGGCAAAGACCATCGTAGGCAATACAGTTCCGAAAAGGTTCAAATCGACTACTTTCTTGAAAGCATCTACCTGCAAGTCGAAGAAAGTCTTGTCCGGTGCAATGGTTGCACCAGCCATATTTCCACCAGCAGCATTCAACAAGACGTCAATGCGTCCGTACTTTTCCAGAATGTCTTTCTTGTTCTGTTCCAGCACTTCCTTGTTCATTACGTCTGTATAGAGGAAGGTAGCTTCATGCCCCTGAGCTACAATCTCATCTACCAGTGCTTTACCTGCTTCTTCACTGCGGTCGAGTACGACCATTTTTGCACCTTGTGCAGCCAAATACTTGGAAATACCTTTTCCCAACACACCGGCTCCCCCAGTCATTACAACTACCTTGCCGGCCACGTTAAATAATTCGTTTGCCATAATAATCAGATTTGCAATAAATTGGATACTCTATTATAAAATTGATAATTCTCTTTCAACAGAATGTCTATTGGCAGCAGATTCACCACCTGTGGTTTTTCATCGAACAGCAACAGCCGGCTCAAAGCCTTCACTCCATTATAGCCCTGGAGCTCCGGACGCTGTGCAATCAGTGCCTGCACATATCCCTCGTTCAGTAACCGCACATTCGGGTCAATCAAATCATAGCCTACCAGCCGAATCTCGTGCTTCTGCCGCTTTTCCAGATAATCCCCCAAAATATAGCAGGAAGAATTGAACGTAACCGCTCCACGAATGCCCGGATGATTTCGGAAAGTCTCATCCAGCACCTGCTCGTTGTGATCCTCATCGCCTATCCATAATTCTACCTCCACCAGATTCACCTCATAGCCCTGTTGTTTCAGGTATTGCAGGAAGCCGGAATAGCGTTTCTGCCCTTGGGTGGACATACTGCCTTTGTCATGCTGAATATGAGCCACTAAAACATCTCCCTGAAAAGCCATGGAAGCCAATAGCATACGGGCTCCAATCTCTCCCCCGGCCACAGAATCCGTGCCATAATAAGCCAGACGGCCTTGCTCTTCTATATCCGAGTCGACATACACATAAGGAATCTCACGCGCATCCAGATGTTCGGAAAGCTGGATAACAGCCTCCTTGAAAAGCGTACCGACAATGACTCCGTCCACCGTTTCAGTCATCTCCTGCAAACGGGAAACAGCCTGCTCAAAGCTAGCCTTGCTGTACTGGTCAAAAGTCAGCACGGAAACCTTCACTCCATAGCTTTCCCACTCCTCTTCTGCCCGACGAATGCCATATTCCATCGCACTCCAGTAATCTCCCGGACGGAAATCCGGAATCAGTGCCACCAGATGACACGGCTTCTTCACCGCCAACGAACGCGCTATCAGGTTAGGCCTATACCCTACCTGCTCCATGATTTCCTTCACACGCCGGATGTTTTCTTCCGATACGCGTCCACGGTTATGAATCACTCTGTCCACCGTACCAACCGACACATTCGCCAAGCGGGCAATGTCAGTAAGACGTATGTTTTTATTTTTCTGCATACCACTTCGAAAGAACATGTGTGTGCGGACACGCATTTACTGAAAAAGAAAACGCGTTACCGCGCACACTTCAATAAGAAATATTCTTGATTTCATTGCAAAGAAGGGATTTATTCATGAATTATACAAATGGATTTCTTCTTTTAACAGTTTTTTCAATCATGTATCTAGAGTTTTTCGTTCCTTTGCGCAACTAACACAAACACAATAACATGAACCCAGAAAATCACTACACAGAAAGACTGTCCCTCACTGAAGGACAATTGCAACAGGTAAAGAAGCAAATCTTCCGCATCAGCATGCTACGCCTTGCTTTGTTCATAGCAGGAATAGCAGGACTTTACTTTTTCTTTAATCAAACCACTCTGCTAATTATCTGTATCTGTCTTACCTTCCTTCCGCTCTTTATTTTGGTAAAAATACACAACCGTTTTTTTATCCGCAAAGAATGGCTAGAAACACAGGCACGTATTATACAAGAAGAGCTGCAAGCCCTTTCCGGTGATTACAGTTCTTTTGAGGACGGGAAAGAATACGTCAACCCAGAGCATCCTTATTCATTCGACCTGGATATATTCGGACGACGCTCCCTGTTCCAATCAATCAACCGTACTTGTACTTTTTTCGGAAAAAACCGTCTGGCAAAATGGCTGCAAAACCATCTGCACGAAAAAACTTCCATCGAAAAACGGCAGGAAATGGTACGGGAAATAAGCGAACATACCTTGTTCCGCGAACAGTTCCGCGTGGCAGGACTGGTACACCACGGTCAGTCATCCGATGGCGAAAAAATACAGGCATGGAGTCAGAGTCCTGCACAATACCTGCACGCCGGATGGGTGAAAGCCTTTATCTGGGGAGTACCAGTTATTAACAGCCTCCTGTTGATAACTTCACTGGCAGGATGGACTTCATTTTCCTGGTTGGGACTTTCATTCGGTATCTTCCTGGTTCTTAGCTTTGGAATTATCAAACGGGCCACCTATATACAGGAAACCTACGGAAAACAGTTGAAAAGCCTGAACGGATATGCCCGACTCATCGCTCTGGCAAAAGCAGAAAACTGGAAGTCAGCTGGCATGCAGGAACTGATGGAACGGTTCAACCTGAACGGCCAGTCACCTATACAGGCTTTGCAACAATTATCCAAAGAACTTGACCGGCTGGATTTACGCAACAACCAGTTTCTTTATGTGTTATTGGAAGGAAGCATCTTTTTCCAGCTTCAGGAAATCGTCCGCATAGAACGATGGAAAGTACGCTACGGACAGCATATCAGCGAATGGCTGGAAACTGTGGGCGAACTGGATGCCCTATGTTCACTGGGTACCTTTGCCTACAATCATCCGCAATACACCTACCCGGAACTGACAGAAAAGCCTTTCTGCTTTCTGGCCACACAAATGGGGCATCCCCTTATGCCAGCTTCACAATGCGTGAAAAACGATGCCACCATTCCGTCGCGTCCGTTTTTCCTGATTATTACCGGAGCCAATATGGCCGGAAAAAGCACTTACCTGAGAACTATCGGCGTGAATTACCTGCTGGCCTGTATTGGAGCCCCCGTATGCTGCGAAAGGCTCAAGCTTTACCCGAATCAGCTCATTACCAGCCTGCGCACCTCTGACTCACTTTCCAATAATGAATCATACTTCTTTGCCGAACTGAAACGGTTGAAACGCATTATCGACCTGCTAAATCAAGGACAGCAGCTATTTATTATTCTGGATGAAATATTAAAAGGGACCAACTCCATGGACAAACAAAAAGGATCTTTTGATTTGATCCGTCAGTTTATGCAGCTGAAGGCCAACGGCATTATAGCCACACACGACCTTCTGTTAGGAAGCCTCATCAAACAGTTCCCTGAAGAAATACGGAATTACTGTTTCGAAGCCGATATAAAGGAGAATGAACTGACCTTCTCCTATAAACTGCGCGAAGGAGTGGCTCAAAACATGAACGCCTGTTTCCTGATGAAAAAAATGGGAATTATTCTACAAGAATAAAGATACGAAAACGGCCTTCTAAAAGTATATGGCATACTTTTTAGAAGGCCGTCCTTATCAAGAAAAGTTTATTAATCTTCTACTACCTGGAAATCTTCTTTTCCAACTCCGCAAACCGGGCAAACCCAGTCTTCAGGAATATCTTCAAAAGCTGTACCCGGAGCAATTCCACCTTCTGGATCCCCTACTTCCGGATCGTAAACCCAATCACATACTGTGCAAATGTACTTTTTCATAATCAGTCAGTTTATTAAAACAATAATTAGTATCTATTCTCAGTTTAAAATGATAACAAATATAGAAAGAATTTGTTTAATCTCGTATTTCCAATAACATTTTTTTTAATTCTTCCATTCCTTCGGAAGCCCCTTTCTGAATCACATGTACCGCGCGTCCGGAAGCAATACGTACTTCCTTAGGGTCTATCAGATAGACTGGTACCCCGGAATGTACATAGTTCAGCAAACCGGCAGCGGGATAGACATTCAGCGAAGTACCAATTATCACAAAAATATCTGCTTTATCCACATAATCAATAGCAGTTTCAATCATCGGCACAGCCTCTCCAAACCAGACAATAAAAGGCCGGAACTGCGAGCCATCGGGTGCCTTGTCTCCCATCCGCACCTCATATTCCTCCGGTTTAAGCTCTTTTATAAAACGCGGATTATTGGGCTGAAAGCTGGAAGTCACTTTCGTAAGTTCCCCATGCAGATGAATTACCTCTGTACTCCCTGCACGTTCGTGCAGATTATCCACATTCTGGGTAATCACAGTCACATGAAAATATTTCTCCAACTCTGCTAAAAGTTCATGCCCCCTGTTCGGCTTCACCTCAAGCAGTTGCTTTCTGCGTTCATTGTAAAAATTAATCACTAACTTCGGATTGGCAGCATATCCTTCAGGGGTAGCCACCTGCTCCACCGGATACTGGTCCCAAAGCCCTCCTGCATCGCGAAACGTACTGATTCCACTTTCCGCACTCATGCCGGCTCCTGTCAATACTACCAGATTTTTCATCTTCTTATCCTCCTGATTTTAGATACATTATCATTAAAAAGTTTCATCGTCCAAAAATAAGAAATTTTATCAATCAAAATTCCTCACATTCACAGAAAAAAGATACCTTTGCTCCCCGTTAATCATTTATTAATACAAAATCTGTTTATGGATAAATTTAGCTACGCCATTGGTCTGGGGATTGGCCAAAATCTATTGAGCATGGGTGCTCGTTCAATTGATGTAAATGACTTTGCACAGGCTATCAAAGACGTATTGGAAGGAAACCAAACTGCAATTTCTCACAATGAAGCACGTGAAATCGTCAACAAATATTTCACTGAATTAGAAGAGAAAATGAACGCAGAAAACATAGAAAAGGGAAAGGCTTTCCTGGAAGAAAACAAGAAAAACCCGAACATCGTAACCTTGCCAAGCGGATTGCAATACGAAGTAATCACTGAAGGAAACGGTAAAAAACCGAAAGCAACCGACCGCGTACGTTGCCACTATGAAGGTACATTGATTAACGGAACATTGTTCGACAGCTCTATCAAACGTGGTGAGCCTGCTGTGTTCGGTGTGAACCAGGTAATCAAAGGATGGGTGGAAGCACTGCAACTGATGTCAGAAGGTGCCAAATGGAAACTCTACATTCCGTCAGACCTGGCATACGGCGCACAGGGTGCAGGCGAAATGATTCCGCCGCACAGCACATTGATTTTCGAAGTAGAATTAATTGAAGTATTATAAAACATAAAGCAAATGAAAAAAGGTACATTCTTTATGATGCTTGCCGCTGCAGCCAGCCTGGCATCATGTACAGCACAGGGACCGAAAGCAAACCTGAAAAGCGATGTAGACTCTTTGTCTTATATGATGGGTGTAACAAACACTCAGGGATTGATGGAATATGTACAGGGTCGTCTGGGAGTAGATTCAGCATACGTAGCAGACTTCATCAAAGGTCTGGAACAAGGCTGCAAGGAAACTGACGCTAAGCAGAAAGCTTATCTGGCAGGTATGCAGATTGGCCAGCAGGTAAGCGGTGACATGTTCGACTACAACAACCGTCAGATCTTTGGACAGGATTCTACTCAGGCTTTGAACAAAGATAACTTCCTGGCTGGATTCATCGCTGCTGTAAAGAAACAGAGCATCGTAACAACTGACTCTGCAAGTGCTTATGTACGTCTGAAAGCAGAATTGATCAAGTCAAAAGCATTGGAAGCTAAATATGCAGACTACAAGAAACAGAACGAAGAATTCCTGGCTAACAACAAGAGCAAAGAAGGTATTCAGACAACTGCCAGCGGTTTGCAGTACAAAATCATCACTAAGGGTACAGGAGCTTTGCCTGCTGACACTTCACGTGTAAAAGTAAACTACAAAGGTACAATGATTGACGGTACTGAATTCGACTCTTCTAAAGAGCCTATTACATTGGCCGTTAATCGTGTAATTCCGGGATGGACTGAAGCCCTGAAGATGATGCCGGTAGGTTCTAAATGGGAATTGTATATTCCTCAGGAACTGGGATACGGTGCACAGGAAGCTGGTAAAATCAAACCTTTCTCTACTTTGATTTTTGAAGTAGAACTGGTAGACATTGAAAAATAATTTCACTGTATAACTGAAACAGGATCCCCGCTTTGTTCAACAAGCAAGGCGGGGATTTTTATTTCTGACAGGTTTTTGATCTCCATACCAAAAAGAGAGGCAACTCTCCACAAGATAAAAGAAAAATCACTTATTTTGCCCTACGAATCACTTTTACACTTATAAATGTAACACTATGAAAATAAGACTGAAATTCATGGCATTGTTTACCGTATTCTGCCTCCCTCTATACGCACAACATGTGTATGACATGGCACGCTTCGGTATTCAACCGGGAAAGAAGAGCAATATGTCTGCCCGCATGGAGAAGGCACTTGCAAAAATTAAGAATGAAGTAAAGGACGGAGAAACGGTAACCTTATGCTTTCAAAGCGGGACCTATCATTTCTATCCTGAAGGAGCTGCAGAACGTACTTACTACATCTCCAACCACGACCAGGATAATCCTAAAAAAGTAGGTCTGGCACTGGAGGATATGAAATCGCTGACAATAGAAGGCAACGGAGCGGAATTTATCTTCCATGGACAAATGACTCCGATATCTCTGCTTAGAAGTACAGACTGCACGTTGCAAAATTTCAGCATTGATTTTGCTAACCCACACATAGCTCAAGTGGAAATTATAAAAAATGAAGGAGAAAAAGGAATTACCTTTCAACCTGCTCCATGGGTAGAATACCACCTGACAAAAGACTCTGTTTTCGAAACAAAGGGAGAAGGTTGGAAACTTCGCCCGATGTCGGGTATCGCTTTTGAAAAGGCCAGCCGGCACATTGTATACAACACCAGCGACATCAGCTGCCCAACCAAAGGTTGTTCTCTGGTAGGAAAGAATTTGATACATGCCCCTAAATGGAAAGACAAACGACTTCCGGCAGGGACTATTGTCGCCATGCGCTCATGGGACCGTCCGACTCCCGGTATCTTCCTGTCACATAATACCCGAACCACAATAAAGAATGTCAAGGTACACTATGCACAAGGCATGGGACTGTTAGCCCAGCTATGTGATGACATCACGATGGATGGTTTTGGTGTATGTTTGAAAGGAGAAAACGACTCCCGCTATTTCACTACTCAGGCCGATGCAACCCATTTTTCTCAATGCAAAGGAAAAATCACCTCTGTCAACGGATTGTATGAAGGTATGATGGACGATGCCATCAATATACATGGAACCTACTTGAAAGTACTCCAACAAATTGATACCCACACCCTCAAAGCACGTTACATGCACGACCAGTCATGGGGATTTGATTGGGGATTTCCCGGCGACAGCGTACAGTTCATTCGTTCACAAACCATGGAACTGCTGGATGAAAAGAATTGTATTGAACGCATTACAGCCTCAGATAAACCGACAGCAGACGGCGCCCGTGAATTTATCATCCGTTTCAGTCAGCCACTTCCTGAAGGTTTAAACGAACAGACTGACTTCGGCATTGAAAACCTGACATGGACACCAGAGGTTTATTTTGCCGGTAATACCATCCGCAACAACCGCGCCAGAGGCTCTCTGTTCAGTACACCTAAAAAAACAATCGTAGAAAACAACCTGTTTGACCATACTTCAGGAACAGCTATTTTGTTGTGTGGTGACTGCAACGGCTGGTATGAAACCGGTGCCTGCCGAGAGGTAATCATCCGTCACAACCGGTTCATCAATGCACTGACCAATATGTTCCAATTTACCAACGCCGTAATTTCCATTTATCCGGAAATTCCCGATTTGGAGCATCAGGTAAAATATTTCCACGGAGGAAAACCAGGCGCCATCCAGATTACAGACAATGAATTTGACACATTCGATGCGCCCATCCTATACGCCAAGTCAGTAGACGGACTAATCTTTAAGCAAAACAAGATTAAAACGAATAATGCCTACCGACCTTTTCACTGGAATCAAAACCGATTCTTACTGGAAAAAGTAAACCGGGTAGAAATCAGCGAATAACATAAAAAAACGGGGCCTTAAAAGCCCCGTTTTTTATTACCATCCTGCATGCTCTTTCTTATTCTCATGCACAATAGTCCCCCTATTCTTTTCACCAGTATAGTTCCATTCTATCTCATCTACATATTCTTTTCCCTGATAGCTGACTACAGCCTTCAATATATTTTTTCCTTGAGCCAGCGTCACTTTATCAAATACATAGTGTACCTCTGTATATCCTTGACGGATGCCTTCCAAAGGTTTCCCGTTCAGGTATACCACCGGAGTTCCAATATTGGAATACACAGTTACGGAAGTTTCTTTTCTTTCTCTGTCCACATTACGGCGCTGTGTCTGATAAAGTACAGGTTCCTTACTCCAATTAGCTTTATACCAATAATAGGAATCCTTCTTAATCTTACGGTCGAAAGTCACCATTCCCTTCAAGTTACGTGCAGGAACTCCTCCACGCTCCCACATAGGCACAGCAAAATCAAACATATTCCACAAGTAAGAAGCAATAATGTAAGGATGTTCGGCAATCACGCTCCACTGATACTCATGCACTTTTGTCTGGAAAGTTTCAGGATAAAAAGGTTTCCCCAGTTCAAGGCATCTCCTAGGTATTCAGTTTGATGCTCCAAGTTCGCATCCGCCCCATACTCTGTCAACATCAGTTTCTGCCAGGGATAATTTTTTTCCAGACCTTCCACCCAAGGCTTAATATCCTGTATCTTTCGTTCATACCAGCCAAAGTAGCGGTTCATTCCTTGAACATCTGCATTCTGGTTCACCGGATGTTCTGCATGTCCATACCCGTTTACAGCTGCTGTATAACGGTCCGGATCATCCGTCTTACATACATCATGCAACGAACGGGTCAATGCAGCTGTGTAACCATGCGGATGATACACCTCATTATGAATTCCCCAAATATAAATGGAAGGGTGATTAAAATTCTGTCGGACCAATTCTCTCATCTGCTGATGGGCATTATCCCATTCCTGCCCCGTCACCCGATTTACAAAAGGAATCTCAGCCCAGACTATCAGTCCCAGACTATCGCATTTGGCATACATATACTCTGCCTGCTGATAATGTGCCAAGCGAATGGTAGTAGCTCCAATATCCATAATCATAGCCAAATCCGCGTCATGTTCCTGATTTGTCAACGCACTGCCTTTTCCCCACCAGTCCTGATGGCGGGTTACTCCATACATGGGATATTTCTCTCCATTCAGGAAGAAACCTTTCCCGGCTACAATTTCATATTTACGGATACCCAACGGCTGTACCACTTCATCAATCACCCGTCCCTCCTGCTTCAGACGGGATACTACCTTATATAAATAAGGATCTTTCCGTCCCTGCCACAAATGCGGACGTTTTAATTGGAAAGAAGCCGTATACGACTGCATTCCTTGCGGGGTCAGTTCCAAACTGCGTACATGCTTCTTCACCAGCTTGCCTTCCGCATCATAGATTGCATTCTCCAGTTCCAGTGCTTCCGGTTGCAAGGAAGCGTTGTCCAGCTTCACCTTTACATTTACTTCTGCTGCACTTTTCGACACATTTTTCTGTGTAACATAAACTCCCGGAGAAGCATAATCTTCCACCGCAATATGGCAAGGCTCTGTCACTACCAACGACACCGGGCGATAGATACCTCCGTATACTCCAAAAAGACTGTGGTTCACCGGAATGACATCTGGACGAGCTGTATTGTCAGCCTTCACCACAATCTCATTGCTTTCTCCATATTTTACCTGCTCACCAATCTCACAGACAAAGGCGGAATATCCTCCCTTGTGTGTACCCACTAGATAACCGTTGACATACACTTCCGTACAAGTACCTACACCTTCAAAGCGCAAGAACAAACGTTTCCCCTTCATGGTCTCAGGAATCAAATAAGTCTTCCGATAATAAGCCGCCCCCTCATAAAAGGAGTTTGTCTTCACCTGCATATCCTTCGCATTCCAAGTATGAGGAATGGTAACTTCTGTCCACTTACCTTCCCACTGGGCAGCTGCCTTCATCATGTCTGTAGCAAACGACCCTTTTTTAAACAGCCAGCCGTCATTAAAGCTGATTACCTCTCTTGAAAAAGCACCTGTCGCACACAGGCCAGACAACAGGCACGCTCCTATAATCTTATGTAGTTTCATTTTTCTGACATTTTATACAATTCACATCCGGCCATCAGGAAAGCTCCCACACCATACACTTCCGTCATGTCGCGAGTCACTTTCCTGGGGTCGGCGCCAATAGGCTGTACATATCCCAACTTCCCATTCTTTTCTACCGCATCGGTCAAAGCTTTCCAGCCTTTTTCCAAAACCGGCAAAAAAGCATCTTTGCCCAGTAAATGCTGGTTTACCCCATAAGCAAGTGCATATACGATGAATCCTGTCGCACTGGTTTCCGGTGAGGGATAAGATGCCGGATCCAACAGACTGGCATGCCAGTAACCGTCAGCACTTTGCAATTCGGCTACTCTCGTAGCCAGTGTCACAAATAATTCCTGATAAAATTTCCGGGAAGGTTCATCTGCAGGCAATGCTTTCAGAATTTCAGCCAATCCACCAAGTACCCATCCGTTTCCACGCCCCCAGAGTACCTTCTTCCCGTTTGCTTCCTGTTTACCTATATAGCGAGTGTCACGATAAAAGAGATTTTCTTCTTTGTCAAAAAGCAAATCGTAAGTAGCCTTGTATTCCCGGTTCATAAAATCAAGGTACTTTCTGTCTAAAGTCTGCCCGTAAAGCTTGGCATACACAGGAGGCGCCATAAACAGCGCATCACACCATGACCAGCGTGTCAAGGTTTCCATCTTGCCATAATCCAACTGCATGGAAGCCATCGGCATATTCTCTACCACCCAGTTGGCTCGTGCCATTACAGGTGTAATCATCTTCTGTTCCTTATACTTCTGATACAGATCAATGAAAGGCTGCCCCACGGCAATAAAGTCGGCATGGTACATCCATTTCCCCATCTGAAAATGATTGCGTCTTCCTATCTTCAGAAGCCAGTCATAATATGTTCGGTTACCATCCTCCCCTTCTGTCAGCTCTGCCCAGTCTATCATACCCATGTACAACGCCGCATTGGTCCAATCCAAATCACCATGTTCATGACGTTGGTCCGGATTGGCTATCTGCCAGTCAGCCACACGCTTCATTACTTCCTTTATTTCCGATTTTCTGAAATTCGTCTGTCCCCAAACTGTGAGGGTTGAAAACAACAGACAGGCACACATCCAAAAATGTTTCATAGTTTTTCTTTAAGTTAAAGCAACCTTTACTTACTGTCGGCTCCTTTTTACGGTTTTAATTCGGTTTTTAGTTTCTCGTATTCTTTAATTAATGAGCAAATCCCATTCTGCTCATCACAAAAATAGTAAGGAAAAGTCTCTCTATCCCTTACTCTCCGTATAGAATCTGCTAACATTTTCTCCGTTTGGACGAATAGTGCACATTCTTCGGACGAATCTAACCTTCATTTTTTTCGTCCCATCAAAAGCTTGTCTCTTTTTTCATTGAAAATCCTTTTTCAACTACTTTTTTCTTACTTTTGCATTTATGTAAAAGTCATTCACAAAATTATGAAGAACATCGTATCAGGAATTATCGGATTGCTATTCATTTTTACATGCCAGGCTCAAAATCTTTACTTCAAACATTTAGGTATTGCAGACGGACTTTCACAAGTTCGCATACAAACCATTTACCAAGACGAAATTGGAGCCGTATGGCTGGGAACCAGTGAGGGATTAAATCGTTACAACGGTACCAGCGTCAGCACCTATGCCATTCCTGAAGATTTCCAAACTTTTTCCACAGATGGAATCGATCAAATATGCGGTAATAAAAAAGGAAAGCTCTATTTGCTGGCACAAGGAAAAGTGTGCAGCTTCGACCTGTATCAAGAGAAATTCACCATCCTGATAGAGAAAGATGTCAGAAGTCTTTTTTGTGAACAAGACACTTTATGGGCCGCTTGCAAAGACGGCATCTATTATTACACCGAACAAGAAAAAAAGCTGGTACGGTTCACACAATTCCCGCCCCAGTTCTATCAAGCCACTCATCTCTATGTAAAAAATGATACAATCTGGGCCATCAGTCCGGCACGTCTTTCTGCTATTCCTCGGAAAGGACCATCCGGACAAACGAAGTTGGCAAGTTTCAATAACGATGCCAAATGCTTATTTGTAGACCATTCTAATAATGTCTGGATAGGAAGCTGGAGTGGAGTATACCGCTTCTCTCCTTCACAGAATATCATCACTCACTACACGAATGCCCGGGGTGAACTGTCACATAATCAGATACGCTGTATCAACGAGGACAATTCCGGGAATATCTGGATTGGAACTTTCAGAGGTATTGACTGTTATCATCCCCAAACTAATTCGTGGAGTCATTACACCGAATATGGAGATTCTCCTAATACATTAAGCCATAATTCCATTCTTGCCCTTCATAAAGACAAACAAGGTAATATCTGGGCTGGTACGTATTTCGGAGGAGTCAATATTTTTAATCCGGAAGTCGAAAGAAACTATTTCTATCATGCCAACCCGCTTCGAACAGACTGGCTTAACTTCCCCGTTGTCAGTAAAATGACTGAAGATTTGTCCGGCAATCTATGGATCTGTACCGAAGGAGGTGGACTTAATCAGCTAAACCTACAGACTGGCAAGTTCACTCATTACACACACCAGCCTGGGAACCCCCAAAGCATAGGAAGCAACAACTTAAAATCCATTTACTTCGACCCTGAAACAGAGATATTGTATGTAGGAACACATTTTGGAGGACTTTATATCTTTGACACCCGAACTAAAAAAGGACATAGCTTGCACCACCAGAAAGACGATCCGTCTTCTCTTCCCCATGACATTGTAAACAGTATTCAACCTTATCGGGAAGGGTTATTGCTGCTCACACAAGGAGGAGTGGTATACATGGATAAAAAAATAGAAACGTTTTCCGAAATCAGTCAAAATCCGGAGGTAAATCAGTTGGTAAAAAAATATTTTACCTACGAAACCATTTTACTCGACAGTCACAACCGCTTATGGCTGGGATTATCACGGGGAGGAGTCATTTGTATAGACCTCACGACCTCACATATTACAAAATACCTGTCAGCTCCTTTGTCTTTGGGAGGAGTATCGCACATTTTTGAAGACAGATATGGAGAAATTTATGTAGGCACTACTGGAGCAGGTATGTTCCATTATCAGAGAAAAGAAGATTCGTTTAAACAATATAGTACACAGAATCTGTCACTTCCAAGCAATTTTTGTTATTATATAGGAGACTCTAAAGAAAAGAACTGTCTGTATCTGATTCATGGAAATGGCATTTCCTTATTTAACACACAAACAGAAACAATAGAAAATACCTACAGACTATTCAATCAAAGCTATAGTCTAGGCTCTTGCCTGTTTAGAGATAAAAAAGGATATTTATATATAGGAGGAACCAATGGTATGGCCGTTCTTGAAAAAGAAACTACCGAAACCCTGCCTCCACATCCACATTTTGACCAGCTTTCTATCTTTAATAAGACCATACAGCCTGGAGATGAAACCGGCATACTATCTTCTATACTAGACAAGACTCAAGAGATTCATTTAAAGCACAATCAAAATAACCTTACAATTGAAATAGCCACATTCAGCTACATAGACGATGTGCATTCCAGTTTTGAATACACTCTGGAAGGATTCGACCATAGCTGGAACCGCATGCTAGGCAAACATATCACCTACACCAACCTTTCACCGGGCAACTATACCTTAAAGGTTCGTCCGATTATTTCCGGAAAAGGTAAAGTAGAAGAAACCTGTCTGAATATTCATGTAGCGCCTCCTTTCTATGCCAGCATTTGGGCTTATCTATTATATACATGTATTACAGGAGGTATAATATTTATCATCCTTTCCTTTGTCATCCGGCAAACCAGACTACGTGCTTCGCTAGCCTCAGCACAAAAGGAAAAAGAACATATTGAGGCCATCAATCAAATGAAAATTGACTTTTTCACCAATGTATCTCATGAATTCAGAACTCCGCTGACTTTAATCTTAGGGCAACTGGAAACCTTGATACAAACGGACAACTTACAGAATACCATCCATAACCGGCTGGTGCGCATCTATAAGAATGCATGGGATATGCGAAGACTGATATCTGAACTCTTAGACTTCCGCAAACAGGAACAAGGATGCGTCACACTACGAGTGGAAGAACAAGAACTGGTAGAATTTATCAAACAGACTTGTCTGCCATTTATTGAATATGCACACCAAAAAGAAATAAACTTCAAGATAGATGCACTAACAGAGCATTTACCGACATGGATTGATCCTTTACAAATGCAAAAAGTAATATCCAATCTTCTATTAAATGCCTTAAAATACACTCCACCCAAAGGAAGTATCACCGTAAACATCCGGAAAATCAAGAACCAGGCTGTCATTACCGTGGCCGACACAGGGTGTGGAATGGCAGAAAAAGACCTTACACAAATATTTGATCTGTTCTATCAAGCTAAAAACAATTCAGGAAACGTACCTACAGGTACGGGACTCGGATTGTTTATCGCCAAAAATATCATAGAACTACACCACGGAACTATTCAGGTAGCCAGCAAACTCGGAGAAGGAAGCCAGTTTACCATCAGTTTGCCACTTGGTCAATCACATTTCACTTCTGATGAACTGGTTCAAGCCACAGAAGAATCGGTCATTCTTCCACAGGAAGCCGAACAGTCGCCGGTTCCAGCCTTTGCAGAAGAAACTGATAAAAAAGAAGCGGAACCTTCAGAAGAACATAACGAAAAAGAGAAACCCATACTGCTACTAGTCGAAGACAATGAAGAGTTATGCGCCATCTTAAAAGAAACTTTGGAAGCGACCTATGAGGTACACGTAACCCATAACGGAAAAGATGGCTGGGAGAAAGCTCAGGAAATTCAACCTGAACTGGTCATTACTGACCTGATTATTCCTGAAATGTCCGGAAAAGAATTGTGCTATAAAATAAAAAACAACATTGAGCTGGCTCAGGTATCTGTCATTCTCATCACAGCTCAGATGTCTACCGAACAGATGATAGAAGCGTTCCGTTTCGGAGCTGATGACTACATCATCAAGCCGTTCGACATCCGGATGCTACTGGCACGTTGCCGCAATTTATTGAAAAACAAAAGTCGTTTGAAGGCTTATTACACCAATAAGGCAATACCCGAAACAAGTGCCGAAGATGCTATCAGTGAAAGTGACAGAAAGCTATTGCAAAAATGCATTGACATTATACGCGAGAACTTTACAAATCCAGATTTTGATGTAGCAAGCTTGGCCAACGCTCTTTGCATGGGTCGTAGCAAACTATATACTAAATTCAAGCAGTTGGTTGGTCTTCCACCCAACGAATTTATTCTAAAAATCAAACTAGAAGAAGCTATGTCCCTTCTGAAAGAACATCCGGAACTAAATATTTCAGAAGTATCCATGCAAGTGGGATTCTCATCTCCACGTTACTTCAGCAAATTATTCAAGAACTTTTTCGGAATTACTCCGCAAAGTGTACGAGGAAAAGGAGAAAGAACGGATTCTATTTAAACACCTTTTTCCTTTATAATATAGTTAGCAAAGCTCCTTGGAAAAGAATGCACCTCTCCAAGGAGTTTTCTATGTTTTCCTTATCGGAAACAAAGAGCTCCGCACTGTGAAACTTACGGTTCCGCAATGCGAAACATTTGTTTCCAGACAAGGGAACATAAAACATGATTCACCGTTTTCTCAAAAAACGGTTTATATCCGAGAAACAAGTCTTTACTCCTAAAATCATTCAATTTACCTTTTGCTTATACAATAAACGTCCAAATTAAGGTATAATATCGTCCACCAATATTAAAACAGAATCATCTCAGAAATTTAAAGAATGTAAAACAAAATCAAAGATTCTACATTTGCGACACATTAATGGTCAGTTCCTATATCGAGCTAGCCATTTAGAGAATTGTTTACTTTTTGTTAATACTAAAATTTCTGTTATGAAAAACGAAAACCTTCACACGCAGAAAAAGAAACTAACACAATCAGTTTTCTTTTTACTAACCGTAATGATTTTTTCTCTTTTCGGGTGTTCTGATGATTCCGAAGAATTACGAAGGACAGACTGGGTACGCGTATTACCTCTGCAAATTGAATTTCCTTCCAGCGGAGGTGAGCAGGAAGTTACGCTTATTTTTTCAGAAGACATAGATCCCAGCCTTCTGCAATGTGCTGTACCAGAAAGCGGGAACTGGTGTACTTTCGAGTTAAAAGATAAAGTATTAAAAGTAACCGCAACACCCACAGCCTATCTAACATCTAGAAGCACTGTATTATCACTTACCTACAAAACCTTGCGCCGTGATATCAGCGTAAGTCAAGCCGCTTCTACAGGCTCAGATGATATTAAGATTGAAGTAGCAAGTGCTACCGCCACTACGGAAGAAACAGAACAAGAAGACCGTGGCATTGAAAAATCTTTCGATGGCGATTATTCAAGCTATTTCAACTCTAAATTCGGTGCTTTCTCTGATTGGCCATTTATCATTGATTATACATTCAAATCTCTTGCCCAGTTGGATTATATTGTCTACACCCCTAGAACAGACAATGGCACACGCTATGGAGCTTTCAACGAGTTCAATGTCTATGTCATGACCAATGGAAGCTCTGAATGGACAAAAGTAGCAGAATGTGCTCGTGGGGACAAGAACTATACTCCGACCACCATCCAGCTTGAACAAAGTTATACAGACGTTAAGCAGGTACGTTTTGAAATCCAGTCAGCCCACAACAACCGAATCAGCTGTGCAGAAATGGATTTCTACCAGACAAATCAAAACAAATTTGATTATACGACCATATTTACCGACGAAACTTGTTCTGCCTTACGAGAAGGAGTCACAGAAAAAGAAATTACAAAAATGCCGGGAGAAACTTATCAGAAGCTGGCTTTGGCTCTATTAAAAGGAACTTACGACAAAGCATACCGTATTGCCGACTACAGACCTTACCAAACTCCATCCATCATGGCTTCCATATTGAAGACTTCCGAATATGGATTAAGAGACAACCCTACCGGTATCTATGTAGAACAAGGCGAGGAAGTACTGGTTCTTGTGGGAGATACTCACGGACAGAATGTGTCTATGATAGTACAGGATTTGGTAAATGGTGGCTACAACGGAGCTAGAACATACGCTTTGAAACAAGGTGAGAACAAAGTCAAAGTAGAAACAGGGGGATTGGTATACATTCAAAACCTCACACAAGACTACATTCCTCTGGAACTAAGCGAAGCAGACAAAGAAGCCGCTGAAGCAAAGACCGTAACTGTCCACTTCCCGTTTGGAAAAGTAAATGGATATTATGACGTACGCAACAACACAACCCAGGAAGAATGGGAAGAGATGCTTCGCAATACTCGCTGGCAAGATATCGATGTAGTTGGAAAATACGTCGTCATCACATGGGCCGTACAAGACTATATGAGTTACCAGACTCCCATCAAAGAAATGGTAGACCTTTTCGACACGGTAGTAGAAAGAGAATGGGCACTGATGGGGCTGTTCAAATATCATAACAACCCTGACAAACGCTTGTTTGCCAACCGAATGTATCTCCATATCGAACATCAGAGCAAGAATCCTTACTCTTCTACTAACCACACTGCATATGTGCCCAGTTATGCTGAAGTGTTCTGTAGCCCTGAAAGAATGAAAGCACGCTCATGGGTACTCGGACATGAAATCGGTCATAGCAATCAGACTCGTCCGGGACTCAAATGGACTGGTACGACAGAAGTTACCAACAACATTATGTCAATGGATGTATCAATATACCTGAGTGGAGAATCTAAGTTAAACAGCGTACAAACTTCTACAGGAAAAACCTACTACCAAGAAGCAATTGACTACATCGTTACAGGAAATAACCCACACTGCATGTGGAACTGGAAAGCCGACGGCATTACCGAAGAACACATGTACACTTGCAAACTGGTTCCTTTCTGGCAATTGAAATTATTTATGGATGCAAACGGCTATACAGATTTCTATCCTGATTTATACGAACACTTCCGTGTAACTCCTAACTTGGATACTACAGTAAAAACGCAAGGCATTTTACAGTTGGATTTTGTACGCCAAGCGTGCAAATACTCCAAGATAAATCTCCTTCAATTCTTTGAAGACTGGGGCTTCCTGACTCCGGTCGATACAGAAATCAACGATTATGGAACCAAACCTTTTATCGTATATCAAGAAGATATTGATGCATTGAAGGCAGAAATCAACGCTTTAGGTTATCCGGCAACACCCGCTGAGTTATACAACATAACTGACAGCAACTGGGAAGATGAAAAATGGAAAATGAATCGATAGTCTAACCAACTTAAAATTGTAAACTATGAAATTATTAAAACCTATCATATTATATAGCAGTTTATTTATCTGTGCAGCCCTAGCTGCCACAAGTTGCAGTGAAGAAAATGTAGATAATAGTATAAAAGTAACTTCCATGGCTTTCACTGAGACAGGAGAAACCAATCATGTATCCCTTTACCCAGGGGATACGTGGACTGCTCAAATCACTTTATTCCCCGAAGATGCCATTGATAAAGACGAATATGCTTACCGCTATACAAGTAGTAATGAATCTGTGTTTACCGTAAATGAGTCAGGAGAAGTAACAGCTGTAGGTGAAGGAGAAGCCACACTCACTGCATGGTCTACCAACAATACAGACATGTGGGCATCTTGCATCATCGAAGTTAATAAACAAATTTATTCTGTCAGCTCAATTGAAATATCAAAAGCCTACCGAACATTAACACTTGCATCGGGTGTGGAAATCGATTTAGGAAAAGAAATTTCTGTCTTCCCGGAAAATGCATGGAATACAGATGTCACTTTCTCATCTTCTGACCCACAAGTAGTATATGTAGACAACTACGGAAAAATCACGACAAAATCCCAAGGGAATGCCACCATTACCGTATCATCAACTGACGGTAGTAACGTAAGTACCACTTCAGAGATTCATGTGCGCGACATTGCAGGCTATACTGATTTAGACCGTAACAATTGGACAATCAGCACCTCACATCCAACACCTACAGATGGTACCGTAGGAGGAAGTGCAGAATCACTAATAGACGGAGATGAAAAATCCTGCATTTTGTTAGTAAAACCAGGTAAATCATTAAGTGGAATTACTGTAGGAAAGGACGAAGAAGTTTATTTCATCATCGATATGAAAGAGCCTAAAGAATTCGACTTTTTCCGCTTACGACATAGAACATTTAGCAATACAACAGACTGGATTCGCATGAATAAAGTTTCAGTATATGGAAGTAATGACGGCACAAACTTTACACCTATTTCAATTGGCATAAACATTCCTACGGCGGCTGATATAGCAGAAGTAAGCATTCCATTACCCATGAAACAAACCTATCAATATTTCAAACTGACGTGTGACGGCTGGCATTCAAGCGGAAATACGGTGCAGGCGTCTGAATTCAATCTCGGAACACTTCAGTTTGCAGAAAATTAATGAATATACTCAGTCAAGAACAACTTATTTAAATATCTTTTTATGAATATAAATAAAGCATTTTTGGCAACTACATTACTATTATCACTCTGTGGTAATTCAGTTGTTGCACAAAGTACACAAGCCTCACAATCCAGTGTAACCACTGCAGTTAAAGGTAAACCCATTAAAGTAACCGGTACTGTATTGGATGCAGCCGGCGAACCCATTATCGGTGCAAACGTAGTGGTAGAAGGTACAACCATTGGTGTAATTACAGACATCGACGGGAAATATGAACTAGAAGCTCCTAAAGGATCTAGCTTGGTTATATCTTATATCGGATTCTCTTCTAAGACCGTAAAAGCAACTACACAGCCAGCTACCATCAAACTGACAGAAGATACACAACTGTTAAGTGAAGTAGTCGTTGTAGGTTATGGTACAATGAAAAAGACCGACCTGACTGGTGCCGTAGCTTCTCTGAAAGCATCTGATATGGAAAAAGAACAGCGTCAGACTCTACAAGATATGCTTCGTGCAGGTACTGCTGGACTTTCTATCGGAATGGAAACAGACGCCAAAGGAAATACCAGCATGATGATTCGCGGAAAAAGTACCATGGCTGCAAGCACTGACCCTCTGATTGTATTGGATGGAGTAATTTACCCAGGCGAAATGACCGATATCAACCCTAACGACGTAGAACGTATCGATGTATTGAAAGATGCCAGTTCGGCTGCCGTATATGGTGCACAAGCTGCCAACGGTGTTATCCTTGTCACAACGAAGAAAGGTAACAACAATGGAAAACCGACTATTAACTTTAACGCCACGGTAGGTGCTTCTTTTGTAAACCAGTTGCCTGAAGTTTATCAGGGCATGGATTACATTAATTTCCGTAGAGATGTAGAAAAAAGTATCCACCGCGATGATACCAGCAACAAATACGATAACCCGTCAAATTTAACCAATACCGAACTGGCTCAGTGGATGGGAACGGATACCGGAGACCCTATGGCTGTATGGATGCGTCGTCTGGAGTACAACCAGATAGAAATTGATAACTTCCTGGCAGGAAATGAAGTAGACTGGAAAGACTGGATTTATCAAAACGCCGCTTTACGACAAGACTATACTGTCAGCATTTCCGGGAAAAAAGACGACATGTCATACTATTCTTCTCTGAATTACCTGAAGAACGAAAGTAACATAATTGGAGGAGGATATAGCGCCATCCGTGCCCGAGTAAACCTGGAAAACAAAGTTGCCGGTTTCTTGTCTTACGGTATCAACACACAGTTCACAGCTCGTGACGAAGGTTACATTGGCCGCGACAACTCTTATACCACCCTATCACCATTTGGAAGCGTATACGAGGAAGACGGAACTACGCCTAAATATTTCCCGAATGACAACAATAATGCTACGAACCCGTTGATTTCTCAAACTTATACGGACAAGATGAAGAAAATCTACAACATGAATGCTTCCATCTTCCTGAAAGCTGAATTGCCATTCGGATTTTCTTTACAAACTACTTATTCTCCTCGCTTTGAATGGATTAATGATTACAGCCAGCGTTCAGCAGATCATCCCGCCTATAAGACAGAAGGTGGATATGCCAAACGTAGCGATTCTACACTATTCTATTGGCAGTGGGATAACATGTTGAAATGGAACAAGACATTCGGCAAACATGCATTCGATTTCACAGGACTGTTGAACTGGGAACAGCGTAAATACTGGTCTAGCACTGGAGAAAACTCAGCTTTCCAGCCAAGCGACTTATTAGGATTCCATGGTATGGGCTTCGGTACCTCACCAGTTTTAGGTGCAAATGACACTTATCGCACAGGTTCTGCCCTGATGGCACGTCTGCATTATGCATACGACAACCGTTATATGATTACCGCCACTGTACGCCGGGATGGATATTCTGCTTTCGGACAAGAAAATCCTTATGCAGTGTTCCCTTCTGTAGCATTAGGATGGGTATTCAGTGAAGAAAAATTCATGAAAAATATCAGCTGGCTGGAATATGGTAAACTCCGTTTGTCATGGGGACAGAACGGTAACCGTTCTATCGGAGAATATGCCGCATTGATGAAACTTGAACCGAGAAAATACTTCTATTATGACCCGTTAACAGGTGAAATCATCCAAGCTAATTCATTCTATAGTTACAACATGGCCAACTCAAGTTTAAAATGGGAAAACACAGAATCATGGAACATCGGTGTTGACTTCACTTTACTGAATGGACGTTTGGGTGGAAGCATTGACGTGTATACTAAGAAAACAAACAACTTGCTTAACGACCGTAAACTTCCCGACTTGATTGGTTACGCTTCTGTGACTTCCAACATTGGTGAGGTAAACAATAAAGGTGTAGAAATTTCTCTTCGTTCTACCAATATTCAAAGAGAAAACTTTGAATGGTCTACGACCTTCAATCTGGCTTATAACAAAAATACTATCAAACACTTATATGGCTTAATGGAAGATGTATTAGATGAAGAAGGAAATGTAATCGGTCAAAAAGAAGCTGATGATATTTCCAAAGGATATTTCATCGGACATGCATTGGATGAAAAATGGGGATATAAGTTCTTGGGAGTATGGCAGGAAAACGAAGCTGAAGAAGCAGCCAAATATAATCAAGTGCCCGGTGACCCTAAGCTGTTGGATGTAGACCAGAATTATAAATACAATAATGATGACAAAGTTTTCTTAGGTAATACTACTCCAAAAGTACGCTGGAATATGCGCAACGAGTTTACTTTATTCAAGAACTGGAATTTCTCTTTCAGTATGTATTCTTATTTGGGACATGTCAAAACAATGGATCGTTTCACCAACAGCAATGCACTACTGAATGTAACTAACTCCATTGTACGTGAATACTGGACTCCAGAAAATCCTATCAACGAATATCCTCGCTTGAAAGCTCAGGCACCTGTTTCATACAGCATCTATAAGAATGCCTCATTCTTACGATTCGATAACATATCATTGGGATATTCATTCCCGAAAGCCATGATTCAAAGATTAAAGATACAAGCTTTAAGCCTGAATCTGACATTAAAGAATGTAGGAGTTATCTCTGGATGGCCGGCTTATGACCCGGAAAACAGCGATGCAAATACTCCGAGAACCTTATTATTTGGATTGAACATGACACTTTAAAAATAGTTGAACCGTTATGAAAACAAAAAATATAAAATTATTCATGGCTGGTGCTGCCAGCATACTATTCACCGGATGTAGCGACTGGCTGGACCCGAAACCATTGTCCTTTTTCACCCCGGAGAATACCTACAACAGCTACGATGGGCTGAAAACTGGTACAGACATGCTAAACCGTGACGTACGTTATTTCGATTACTATCCAACTTCATTTTCGGCAGATCCCTGCATCCTAAGTGAATACTTCTTCTCCGAAATGGCTGTAAACGGACGTACAGATGCAGGAAACACACCTGTCGACCTGACTGCCCTGATTACTCCCAGTGCTAACTTAAAAGGTAATAACAGTCAGATTAACAACTACTGGACTTACCTGTATAAAGGTATCAAAGATGCCAATACATTGCTTACACGCTCTGAAACCGCAGAATTTGAAAATGAAGACCAACGTAAGGAAATTGAAGCACTGGCTCATTTCCACCGTGCATTCCGTTATTACCGCCTGGTACATCAATACGGTGACGTTCCTTTTATCGTAGAAGAAGTAACTGGTCCACGCTATGATTTTTATTCTACCAAACGAGAAGCCATCTTGCGCTGGTTAAAGAATGACCTGGAAACCACAGCACCCTATCTTTCGAATGATGTAAATATCGGTCAAGTTACTCAAGCAGCTTCCTATCATTTGCTTGCCAAAATAGATCTGGCTCTTGGAGAATTCGATGCAGCCATAGAGGCTTGTAACAAAGTTATCGGTGACGGAGTGCACCACTTGATGAAAGAACGCTTCGGAGTAGACAAGAATGACCCGACCAAGAATGTGGTATGGGATTTACATCAATCTGAGAACAAGCACTTGCCTGAAAACAAAGAAGTTCTTTATATTGTACTAGACAATTATGATGAAACGGATGCTCGTTCAGCTACCGGTCTGGAAATCAAACGGCAAATCCTGCCTATGTACTCAGCTACCACAAGCAATATCAAAACGCCAAATGGCAAAAAGGCTTTCGTAGACAATGATGAAAAGAAAAATCCATACCTGTTAGAATATGGTCGAGGCATCTGTACGCTTCGACAGACATGGTATGCCACTCACATGATCTGGACATTAGACAATACAGACTTACGTCATGCTCCCGGAAACTGGATGCGAATGGAAGATTTGACTTATAACAATCCGGCACTGGCAACAGAAGACCCTGAATGGTATGGAAAACCTCTTCAGAAATATGATAGCAAAGGTAATCTGCTTGTAAACGATACAATCCGAGCATGGTCTGAATGGCCACACTACAAAACCAACGTAGCAGACCAGAAAGCAAACAACTGGCGTGGAGGATGGGCAGACTGGTACATTTTCCGCCTGGCTGAAACCTATTTGTTGAGAGCTGAAGCTTATATTTGGAAAGGAGAAACTGGAGCTGCCGCTGCAGACATCAACGAAGTACGCCGCCGTGCACAAGCACGTGAAATCAGTGCCAGTGAAGCCACCATTTCGATGATATTGGATGAACGCGCCAGAGAGTTGTTCTACGAAGAACCACGTAAGTGTGAGTTAACACGTATTGCTTACATCTACGCACAGACCGGAAAAGCTGACGATAAAGGAAGAACTTATTCAATGGATAAATTCTCTCAAGAGAACTTCTTCTATAATCGCATCATGGACGTAACAGACTTCTATAACAAGGGAGTTAAAAACGCGTATGGTCTGACCTATACAATACAACCTTACCATGTATTATGGCCAATAGCAGAAACTGCTACATCTGTGAACGTACAAGGTCACATCAACCAGAATTATGGTTATGATGGATACGAAGACAACGTTGCTCCGCTGGATGGTCCGAACGAATAAACCTACAACAAGTATCAGAGAAAAAGGAAATACTTAGTCAATATATCTTTATAGAGCTGTACTTAACAGAGAATATCTTTGAGGTACAGCTCTATTTTATTTATCTTTACAGCATAAAACTACAATTCTACACAGACTATGAAAAAACTTTCATTGCTTTTTGGGCTAATACTGTCAGGATTGTGCCATTTTAACTTACTCCAGGCCCAACACATCTCGCAAGAAAATGAGTTTGAAGCATTAATGCAAAAAATACGACAGGATTTTGCGCAAAATCCTGACATCACACAAGGACTGGAAAAGTATAACGTACAAGACGGTTCCTTCACCGATGTGGATTATGCCAGCATCCAGCGTACCAACTGGCCTCCACTGGTACATATCAACCGCATTTCGGACTTCGTTTTTGCCTATACTAATCCCGAAAACAGATATTATCAGGATGAGGATTTGTATAATAAGATAGAAAAAGGACTTGAGTACTGGCATGAACGAAATCCATGGTGCCATAACTGGTGGTATAACCAGATTGCAGAACCGCAGGCTTTAGGTGTGTTACTCATCCAGATGCGTACCGGCAAGAAACAACTTCCTCATGAATTGGAAAATAAACTATTGGAACGTATAAAAAAGGATGGTGGGAATCCGGCCAAATGGACAGGAGCCAACCGTACAGACATTGCCCTCCACTGGATTTATCGCGCATGCCTTTCTAAAGATGCCGAAACGCTAGAGTTTGCACTGGAAAATGTCTATAACCCGGTAGTCTACACTACAAAAGAGGGATTCCAGCATGACAACAGCAACTTTCAACACGGACAACAATTGTATATCGGCGGATATGGAGACGAAATACTGAAAGGAGTCACTCAGGTAGCCATATACACACGAGGCACACGCTTTGCCATGCCTCAGGAGAGACTGAACCTTATCAGCAAATTCATGCGAGAAACCTATTATCCGACCATACGAGGAAAATACATGCTGTTTGATGTCATGGGACGCAGTGTGAGTCGACCGGGTGTTCCCGACAAATCGCATACAGCTTTATTTGCACAACGTATGGAAATTTTGGATACAGTTCATGCACAGGAATTCAGAGAAATCATTTCACGCTTGAGAGAGAAAAAACCGGCTGATTATGCAATCAAGCCTCAACATACACATTATTTCCGCGGAGATTATTCACTACATGTGCGTCCAGAATACACCTTCGATGTGCGACTGGTTTCCAATCGTACCGCCCGTTGTGAATATGGCAATGGGGAAAACCTGAAAACTTACTTCATGTCCGACGGATGTACCAATATCGTACGAAGAGGAAATGAATATGAGGGCATTTTCCCAACGTGGAACTGGAGCCGTATTCCGGGTACTACCGCCCCGCAACTGAAAGAAATTCCACTTGCAGCCAGCGACTGGCAAACACCGGGAACTTCCGATTTCGCCGGAGGAGTGTCCGACAGTTTGTACGGAGTTACAACCTATCGTTACATGGATAATTATAAGGACATACAGACCGGAGCACACAAAGCCTGGTTTTTCTTTGATGAAGAAATCGTATGCTTGGGAGCAAATATTTCTTCTACAGCTTCTGAAAAAGTATATACCACAGTCAACCAATGCCTTGCATCTTCTAAACCGGCATCTATTTCCCTTTCCGGGAAGCTACAACCCATGGAACAAGGAGAAAAACATTATAAGAATCCTGAATGGATATGGCATGATGGCATAGGTTATCTGTTCCCGAAAGGAGGAAACATTGTGGCCGGTCAGCAAATACAGAGTGGAAGTTGGTACGACATCAACCACAGCATTAACCGGAAAGAAGAAGTACAAAACGATGTTTTCACCGTATGTATAGACCACGGTCTACAACCTAAATCCGGAAGCTATGCATATATAGTACTACCTGATAAAAAGACTCCCGAAGCAGTAAAAAAATACAGTCGTAACAATCTTGTGGAAATTCTTCAAAATGATGCTGATATACAGGCTGTCAGACACAAAGGGCTTCATATCTGGCAGATAGTGTTCTACCGTGCCGGTCGTTTTCAGCACAAGGAGATGTCCATTAAAGTAGATAAACCTTGCGCGTTGATGATTAAGCAAACCCAAGGACACGCTCCTGTTCTGCACATAGCCGACCCAGGACAAACAGGGCAAGCTATTAATGTCATCATACAGCCTCGGAAGAAAAAAGCATATACCATTCGCATGCAGCCTGCAGAAAATCCTATTTATGCAGGAGCTACTCAATCATTCACTCTACAATAAGCCATGAAAACAAACCGAATTTTCTATTCCGCAATCGTACTGGGCACAGGAGCATGCAGTCTTCCTCATACCCTTATGGCCCAGCAACAGCCGCACATCATCCTGATTGTATCAGACCAACATCGAGGTGACGCCCTGAACTGCATGGGCAATCCCTCCGTCATCACCCCGAATCTGGATGCACTGGCGCAAGATGGTACCTTGTTTACTAACGGCTACTCCTCTGCTCCCAGCAGTACACCGGCCCGTTCCGGTCTGCTCACAGGCCTGTCTCCCTGGCATCATGGCATGCTGGGATATGGAAGAGTAGGCAGCCAGTACCGTTATGAAATGCCCCAGATGTTACGTGACTTGAATTATTTTACTTTCGGTATCGGGAAAATGCACTGGTTCCCGCAAAAAGCATTACATGGATTCCATGGTACACTCGTCGATGAAAGCGGCCGTGTAGAAACAAAAGACTTCATCAGCGATTACCGCCTGTGGTTTCAGATGCAGGCTCCGGGACTTAACCCGGACAGTACAGGCATCGGATGGAATGACCATGGCGCAGCAGAATATAAACTGCCCGAGGAACTTCATCCTACCGCATGGACCGGAGAGATGGCCTGTGAGATGATTCATAACCATAAGAAGGGCAACAGACAGCCTCTTTTCCTGAAGGTCTCTTTTGCCCGTCCGCATAGTCCGTATGATCCGCCCCAGCGTCTGTCTGATTTATACAAAGGACGTGACGTTCCGGCACCATTCATTGGAGAATGGTGCAAAGAGAAAGACTATGCCCGTCTGATAAAAGTAGAAAATGCTCCCAAGGATGCTGCCTTCGGAAACTTTGGTGAAGAATATGCAAAGAACTCACGCCGTCACTATTACGCCAATGTGACTTTCATTGATGAAGAAATCGGGAAAGTAATCGAAGCCTTGAAAGAAGAAGGTATGTATGACAATGCACTCATCTGTTACGTATCAGATCATGGCGACATGCTGGGCGACCATTTCCACTGGCGCAAGACTTATCCTTATGAAGGTTCCGTACACATCCCCTATATTGTAAAATGGCCCGCTGGATATCAGTTTGATAAAGGAGGAAAAATAGATGCCCCGGTTGAGCTTCGCGATTTACTTCCCACTTTTCTGGAAGCTGCCGGTGGTACAGTTCCCCATGACATGGACGGACAATCTCTGTTCCGTCTGATGAAAGGGGAAACATGGCGTACATACATCGACCTGGAACATGCCACTTGCTATAGTCCGGATAATTACTGGTGTGCCCTGACTGACGGCAAAATAAAATATGTATGGCGTTTCCATACCGGAGAAGAAGAACTTTTTGACCTGATAAATGACCCTCATGAATTGAGAAATGTGGTACATGAAAAGAAATACCGTAAAAAATTACAGGAACTTCGCCAAGCAATGATCAGTCATTTATCTGAACGCGGAGAAGAGTTCGTGAAGGATGGAAAACTTCAAATACTAAAACGCACTGTACTATATAGTCCGTTATTCCCGGACAAGAATCCGGTGGATACGGGAATCTGATACAAAAAATAGCGAGGCTGCATATCTGTAAGCCTCGCTATTTTTTATCTATTTCTTTTTTCAAGCTTTCTTTTCCTTCACATCCCGATGAGCCTCTACCACATTCACCGCATAATCGCCTAATTTTTCACACTCGGCAATGATATCCATGTAGTGTACACCCATCTGATAATCATATTTCTTTTCGTTGACGTCAATCACATTCTGGTTCTTCAACTGGTTACGATAGTTGTTGATTTCCGTCTCGATATTGAACGACTTGTTGACATCCACCTGCTGATGCACATCTTTCACCAGGGCAATCATCTGTGTCAGGGCATCGTCTGTCAGCTGGAACATCTGTGTGATGTGTTCATATTGCGCACTCGTGAAGTCCTCATTTCCGCGGCGCTTCCGGTTGATAGTACGAGCCAGATTATAGCAGCTGTCACCAATACTTTCTATCTCTGTGACTTCGCGGAGCATCCCCCGTATCTGCAGCTTGCTTTCGGAACTTAACCTGCCCTCCGACACCTGCGTAAGGTAATTGGCAATCTCCACTTCCATATTGTCACTGATGTTCTCATACTTCTCAATCCGGCTGAACAGCTTGTTGAAATCATTTTCATTCTCCGTATGCAACAAGTCACGTACCATGCGGAACATACGCTGTATACGTTCAGCAAACAGATTGATTTCTTTCCGTGCCTGAAGGATGGACAACTCGGCCGTAGAAAGCATACCGCCCGTAATGAACTGCAAACGGTATTCTTCTTCCTGCTCCTTCTGGGGAATAATCTTGCAGACCGTTTTCTCGATAAAATGTACAAACCATATCAACAGCAGCACATTACAAACATTAAAGCAAGTATGGAAAGCTGACAGTTTGAAAGATACAGCCACTCCGTCTGCCTCGCTCACGTTCATAAAGTCAGAAATTATCCAGTCTACCATCGACAGGAAAGGCTCGAACAAAATCAGTACCCAAAACACACCAAAGACATTAAACATGAGATGCGCTAAAGCTGCACGGCGTGCCTGCGTATTGGCAGTCAACGCTGCCAGGTTAGCCGTAATCGTGGTTCCGATATTCTCACCTAACACCAAAGCGGCTCCCAGTTCAAAACTAATCCATCCGTTGGCACACATAATCAGCGTAATGGCCATGGTAGCCGCCGAAGCTTGCACAATCATGGTCAGCACAGTACCAATCAACACGAACAGCAAGACAGAGAAAAAGCCCATGTCCGTATAATTCTGGACAAAGGCCAGCATATCAGGGTTATGACTCAAATCAGGCGCATTGCTCTTTAGCAAATTTAATCCCATGAACAGAAAAGCAAACCCGAAGATGAACTCACCGACAGATTTACGTGAACTTTTTTGAGAGAAAAGCAATGGAATACCAAATGCTAAAAGTGGCAGAGAAAATGCAGATATGTCTACCTTAAAACCGAGAGCCGAGATAATCCACGCCGTCACCGTAGTTCCGATGTTCGCTCCCATAATCACCCCTATAGATTGGGAAAGCGTCAGCAAGCCGGCGTTTACAAAGCTGACCACCATTACGGTTGTAGCAGAAGAGGACTGAATCAGAGCGGTAATCAACATACCTGTCAGCACCCCCGTCACACGGTTTGTGGTCATTGCGGTTAAAATACTACGAAGGCGGTCGCCCGCAAACTTCTGAAGTCCCTCACTCATGATTTTCATTCCATAAAGGAACAGCGCCAGTGATCCAAGAAGCGCTAAAAAATCATAAAAAGAATATTCCATTTGTAATTAGTTAAGTTGGAAAGAGGCTTTTAATTGTTTAATGAGTAAATTAACTGCCTATTCACAAGGTTAGTAACACATATTACATTTATGCTACAAATATATTGCAAAAATAATAATTCGACAAGAGAATTCCCGGAGGGAAGCTCACTTTTGGATATTTATAACGGTTTTAATCTGGCCATGCCCTACGGTCCGGTCAGCGCCAAAGTCAACAATAAGGTAGAGAGTCTCGACTTCCGGGTGTACTACAATAAAGACATTGAATTTCTTGACATTACCAGCTCTTCCGGCATGCGCACTTATGTCCGTTCGCTCTTTTTCATCCTGGTCAAAGCGGTAGAAGAGCTCTATCCGCAAGGCAGTATTTCACTGGAACATCCCATCTCAAAGGGATATTTCTGCAAACTGCATATCGACCGTACCATCGGACTGGATGACGTGCAGCGCATCAAACAGAAAATGCAGGAAATCATCGCGGCCGATATTCCCTACACACGCACTGAAAGTCACACGGAAGAAGTAGTTCGTCTGTTCGAAAAACGGGGAATGATGGACAAGGCACGACTGTTGGACACTTACGGTCAGCTTTATTCTTACTACTATCAATTGGGCGACACGGTGGACTGTTATTATAGCAGTCTGGTACCCAGTACAGGATATATCCGCCTGTTCGACATTGTGAAATACTACGACGGACTGTTGCTGCGTATCCCCAGCCGTGAAAACCCGACCAAACTGGAAGAGGTGGTGAAGCAGGAAAAAATGCTGGAAGTGTTTCAGGAATATCATCGCTGGAACCAGATTTTGGGCATCAGTACGGTGGGCGATTTGAATGTGGCCTGCAATCACGGACATGCTACCGACCTGATTAACGTATCGGAAGCCTTGCAGGAAAAGAAAATTGCCCAGATAGCCGATGAAATTACCCACCGCAACCAAGACGGGAAACGGGTAAAACTCGTGCTTATATCAGGTCCGTCCTCTTCCGGAAAAACCACTTTCAGCAAGCGACTGAGCATCCAGCTCATGACTAACGGACTGAAACCCTACCCTATTTCACTGGATGACTATTTCGTCAACCGGAACGATACCCCGCTGGATGAGAACGGCAAACACGACTTCGAATCCTTGTATGCCGTAGACCTCCCCTTCTTCGAAGAACAGTTGACCACCTTGCTCAACGGAGGAGAGGTGGAACTGCCACGCTATAACTTTACCACCGGAAAAAGAGAAATGAGCGGTAAGAAACTCCGGATAGATGAACACATGATACTGATTATTGAAGGTATCCATGCACTTAATCCGGCACTGACTTCGCACATACCCAACGAAAACAAATACAAAGTGTATGTGTCAGCACTGACTACCATCCTGCTGGACAACCACAACTACATCCCGACAACCGACAATCGCCTGCTGCGACGCATCATCCGCGATTACAAGTACCGCAACTACTCGGCCGAGGAAACCATCGCACGCTGGCCAAGCGTCCGCGCCGGAGAAGAAAAATGGATTTTCCCCTATCAGGAAAATGCCGATGCTATGTTCAACTCGGCCCTGCTGTTCGAACTGGCTGTATTAAAAGACTACGTGGAACCCGTTTTGCGCAAGGTGCCCAACCGTTGTCCGGAATACTCCGAAGCACACCGTCTGCTCCGCTTCCTAAACTATTTTGTTTCCGTACAAGACAAGGAATTGCCCCCAACTTCCCTGCTACGAGAGTTCTTAGGAGGCAGCAGTTTCCAATATTAAAAATTTTGCCTTTTTCTTTGAAGTTCATTTTAATTATTATTTTTGCACGCTGTTAACTCAAGACAACAATAAAAATGGTACAAGGTTCACGTCAGGTACAGACACAGGCACAACAACAAGTACAGACCCTGTCTCCTCAACAGATACTGGCTGTCAAGTTGCTGGAACTTCCGACTCTGGAGTTGGAAGAACGGATTCACGCTGAATTGCTGGATAATCCGGCACTCGAAGAAGGAAAAGAAACTTCCGACGCTTCCGATGCCCTCAACGATGAGTACAATACGACTGACCAAGACGGAGAACCTAATACCGATTCAGGTGAGGACATCGAACTGGGTGATTACCGCACGGAAGACGATATTCCGGATTACAAATTGCAGGAGAACAACCGCTCCAAAGAAGACCGGGCGGAAGACATTCCTTTTTCGGACAACGTATCTTTCTACGAAACGCTGAAAGAACAGCTCGACATGCAACACCTCACTCCGGAACAGAAGCAATTAGGTGAATACCTTATCGGCTCACTTGATGACGACGGACTGCTGCGTAAATCCACAGAAACGATTCTTGATGAACTGGCTATTTACCAGGGAGTCTACACTTCCGCTGAAGAGCTGGAGCATGTGCTCTCAGTGATTCAGGACTTTGACCCTGCCGGCATCGGTGCCAGAAGTCTGCAAGAGTGTCTGCTCATCCAGATTCGCCGGAAAGAAGAATCTCCGCTCAAGCAGATTGAGCTAGACATCATCGGAAAGTGCTGTGAGGACTTCACCCGCAAAAATAAAGACAAGATTATTCAGAAACTGAATATTACAGAAGAACAATATAATGCGGCTGCCGCCGAACTGACCAAGCTGAATCCGCGTCCGGGAAGTTCCATGGGAGAAGCCATCGGGAAAAACCTGCAACAGATTATCCCTGATTTTCTGGTAGAGACGGAAGACGACGGCACGATTAACCTCAGCCTCAACAACCGGAACGTGCCGGAACTGCGGCTGAGCCGGGAATTTACCGAGCTGCTGGACGAACACACCCGCAACAAGCAGAACCAGAGCAAAGAATCAAAAGATGCCCTGATGTTCCTCAAGCAGAAGGTAGATGCGGCACAAGGATTCATCAATGCCGTGAAACAACGCCAGCAAACGCTGCTCAGCACCATGCAGGCCATCATCGACTTACAACGCCCGTTCTTCGAAGAAGGGGACGAATCTCTGCTTCGTCCGATGATTCTGAAAGATGTGGCTGAACGTACAAAGCTGGACATCTCCACTATTTCCCGTGTGAGCAACAGCAAATATGTACAGACCAACTACGGCATTTACCCGTTGAAGTTCTTCTTCAGCGATGGCTACACGACTGAAAACGGTGAAGAACTGTCCGTCCGTGAAATCAAGCGCATCCTGAAAGAATGCGTGGCCAGTGAGAACAAGGAAAAGCCTTACACTGACGATGAGCTGGCCGATATGCTGAAGGAAAAAGGATACCCCATTGCCCGCCGCACTGTGGCCAAGTACCGCCAGCAGTTGAATATCCCCGTAGCAAGATTAAGAAGATAACATATTGATATGGAAGAAACCAGTATCCCCGATGAACTGACTTATCATGAACCCGCTCCCCGCCATGCTGGGGAACCCCGCGATGCCCTGTTTATGACTGCCCGCATCGTATCGCTCATCTTTACGCCGTTCATGGTGCCGTTTGTGGCGTTCTGCCTGCTTTTTTTCTTTACTTATCTGAACATCATGCCCCTGCAGTACAAACTGACGGTTTTAGGGCTGGTGTATTGCTTCACCATCCTGCTACCGATGCTGGGCATCTATCTGTTTCAGAAAATCAACGGCTGGACACTCCACGAACTGGGACACCGCGAAAAGCGTTTTATCCCTTACGGAATGACCATACTGAGCTACATGGCCTGTCTGCTGACAATGTATCGCATACACCTGCCACGCTATATGAGCGGCATCATCGTAGCCACCCTGATTTGCATGGTCATCTGCACAGCCATCAACACACGCTGGAAAATCAGCACCCACATGGCCAGCAGCGGCATGATGGTGGGCGGACTGCTGTCCTACAGCTTCATCTTCCAGTTCAATCCGGTGGAATGGCTCTGCTTCTTCATCCTGCTTGCCGGCATGTTAGGTTCAGCCCGTATCATCGTCAAGCAACATACTTTAAATGAAGTGACAGGCGGGTTTTTCGTCGGTTTATTTTGTGGTATCACGGGAATTTTGTTTATTTGAAAACTGATTATCTTAAACTTTAAATTTATTCAATATGGAATTCCCAACTAACATCAAGTACACCAACGAACACGAATGGATTCGTTTGGAAGGCGACACTGCCTATGTAGGTATCACAGACTATGCACAGCAACAACTGGGCGACATCGTTTTCATCGACGTAACCACAGAAGGCGAAACGCTGGATAAAGGCGAAGTATTCGGTACCATCGAGGTAGTGAAAACAGTTTCAGACCTGTTCCTCCCCATCGGAGGCGAGATTCTGGAAGTCAACCCGCAACTGGAAGAACATCCGGAACTGGTAAACCAGGATCCTTACGGCGAAGGCTGGATTATCAAGCTGAAACCTACGGATGCCAGCGAACTGGACGATTTGCTGGACGCTGCAGGCTACAAAGAGATTATTAACGAATAACTAAAATAAAAACAACGAATGAAACCAATTGTAAGTATCATTATGGGCAGTACTTCTGACCTTCCGGTAATGGAAAAGGCCGCCAAGCTGCTCGATGAAATGCAAGTCCCGTTTGAAATGAATGCCCTGTCGGCTCACCGCACTCCTGCTGAAGTAGAGAAGTTTGCGAAAGAAGCTGCCGGACGTGGCATCAAGGTAATCATCGCGGCTGCCGGAATGGCTGCTGCACTGCCGGGAGTAATTGCAGCCAACACCACCCTTCCGGTTATCGGAGTACCTGTAAAAGGTTCTGTACTCGACGGTGTAGACGCACTCTACTCTATCATCCAGATGCCTCCCGGAATACCTGTGGCTACAGTAGCCATCAACGGTGCCATGAATGCCGCTATCCTGGCCGTACAGATGCTGGCCCTGAGCGATGCAGCACTGGCTCAAAAGTTTGCAGCTTACAAGGAAGGTTTGAAAAACAAAATCGTAAAAGCCAACGAAGAGTTGAAAGAAGTCAAATACGCTTATAAGACAAACTAACTGAATGAATTACTTCAACTATTCTCGCCGACAGGCGAACGAGGTATATGTAGGCGCCACTCCTATGGGTGGCGCTTATCCTATCCGTATACAGAGTATGACGAATACCGTCACCATGGACACTGAAGCTTGTGTGGAACAGGCCAAGCGTATCATTGAGGCGGGAGGAGAATACGTACGTCTCACCACACAAGGAGTACGTGAAGCAGAGAACCTGCAGCATATCAATGCCTCTCTGCGTGCCCAGGGATACCAGACTCCATTAGTGGCCGATGTACATTTCAATCCGAAAGTAGCCGAAGTAGCGGCCTTATACGCTGAGAAGGTACGTATCAACCCGGGCAACTATGTAGATGCTGCCCGTACCTTCAAGCAACTGGAGTATACGGATGAAGAGTATGCAAAAGAAATCCAGAAGATACGCGACCGTTTCATCCCCTTCCTGAACATCTGTAAGGAAAACCACACGGCCATCCGCATCGGAGTGAACCACGGTTCGCTGTCCGACCGCATCATGTCGCGCTACGGAGATACTCCAGAGGGCATGGTAGAATCGTGCATGGAGTTCCTGCGCATCTGTGTGGAACAGAATTTCATGAACGTGGTCATCTCTATCAAGGCTTCCAATACGGTTATCATGGTACGCACCGTCCGCCTGCTGGTAGAACAGATGGAAAAAGAAAACATGGCCTTCCCGCTCCACTTAGGAGTGACAGAAGCCGGCGACGGAGAAGACGGCCGTATCAAATCAGCCTTGGGTATCGGTGCCCTGCTGTGCGACGGACTGGGTGACACCATCCGCGTATCGCTGAGTGAAGCGCCTGAAGCCGAAATTCCCGTAGCCCGCAAACTGGTAGATTATGTATTGAAACGCGAAGGACATCCCTACATTCCAGCAACCGAAGCTCCGGAATTCAACTACACGCACCCCAGCCGAAGAGAAACCGTAGCCGTAGGTAACATCGGAGGCGACCAGCTTCCGGTAGTCATCTCAGCCCGTCTGAACAACGACCTGGAAGTAAGCGAACAGTTCAAGCCCGACTACCTGTACTGCGGCCAACGCTTGCCCGAAAACCGCAGAGCAGACATCGGTTACATCGTGGATGCCTGTGCCTGGGACGGCAGCGAGCACACCTATCCGGCTTTCAACTACCAGCAGTTGATTGAGCTGCATCACCATCCGGCAAAAATGAAGTTCCTCTTTACTTCTTATTTAGGACTGCATGAAGAGGTAATGGCTTGCCTGCGTCTGCATCCGGAAGTGGTTATCGTGGCTCAAAGCAACCACTACAACCGCTTAGGCGAGTTCCGTGCATTGGCACATCAGCTGATGAACCAGGGACTGAAAAACCCGCTAGTATTCTTCCAGCTTTATCAGGAAACCGAAACAGAGGATTTGCAAATCAAGTCGGCTGCCGACATGGGTGCCCTGATTATCGACGGGCTGTGCGACGGTATCCTGCTCTATAACCACGGCAATCAAATCAGTAACCTGAAAGTGGACGAAACCGCCTTTGGTATCCTGCAGGCAGGACGTATCCGTACTTCCAAAACCGAATACATCTCTTGTCCGGGTTGCGGACGTACATTGTACGACCTGGAATCGACCATCGCCCGCATCAAGTCTGCTACGGCTCACCTCAAGGGACTGAAAATCGGTATCATGGGCTGTATCGTCAATGGCCCGGGTGAAATGGCCGATGCCGACTATGGCTATGTAGGTGCCGGAAGAGGCAAAATCAGTCTGTACAAAAAGAAGGAATGTATTGAAAAGAACATTCCGGAAGAACAGGCTGTAGAAAAACTGATTGAGCTGATTAAGGCAAACGGAGATTATAAAGACTGATTCTCCGGCTCGGATATAAAAACCGTCTGCATGAATCTTGATTTTTTCAAGGCATGCAGACGGTTTTGTTTTATGCGGAATAAGAGTAAAATGTAACTCTTAAAATTATATCATAAATGACATATTCAGGTAAAAGTATGGATGGACAATTTTATTGTTCATTTTATATATCACCCTAAAGTTAGGTGAAATTCTGATGTATTTGTTAATTTTATATTCAACACCACATAACCCATTCATTAAATCATTTTCCAAGTCCCAATCATTATTTGAATAAAGGTAATCATATCGAGCAAATATATTAAAATTGTGTTTAAGTTCAATTGAAGTGTAGACTGATATGCCCATTTTATTTTTATTGTATAGGAAATCTGTATTTTTCATATAATTATACTCTGCTCCTATTGATAGTTGATTATATTCATATCCAATAAATCCTGCTATGTTTGTAGTACCTTTATAATCGTTTTCTTCATTCGTTTCTGATTTATTATATTCATTGTATGAGGCATAAACTCTTAATGTCAGATTTTTGAATGGCTTAGTTGTTATACCCAACCCATATTGAAGCCCTTTCCCTATTTGTAGGTTCTTGTATCCTTCACCATTTAACACTATGAAATCGGTATAGATGAAATTACTCCATTCATATTCACAAGATACTCCAAAATCTGCACTGCTTCCGAATTTGTATTCATCTTGAAATGATTTCATGAGGTATCTTTTTCCCCAAAATGATTCCTGATGTTTGAATTGAGTTGTTCCTATCAGACCACCTTTGAGGCATAATTTCCCATATCTCCACTCAATCATTGCGTTTTTTATGAATCCAATTCTATGCATGTCTTTGACATCTTTTGACTGTCCAAAATCAGCTATAGCCTTTATTTTTATATTATTACCGATTTTATATTGATAACCTATATATGCTCTTTCTAGGCTGAATCCTCTTTCTTTATTTACATTTCCAAATCCCGCATGGAAATCTGAAAATATTGTTATAATAGCATTCCCTTTGGTTTCTTCTTCTATATTTTGTGCGCTTAAATATATGCTTGATAGAAAAACCAAAATTATTAAAGTTGTTATTCTCATTTTTGATATAAAAAAAGAGTAAGTTACTTTGTCGTAAAGCACTTACTCTAAAATAAAAAATATTTTATTTCTTAATTTATTCTTTTGGTGCCTTAGCATTCCATACCATGAGTGCACAAATGACTGATAGTATTGCTGCTCCTATCCAGAAATAGTTGATTGAAGTAAAATCATAAACTTCTGTTCCGTTTATAACTGTTTTATTTCCTTCTATTAAAATACCACTCATAACGTCTTGTACACCTGCACCTACATAACTTGCAATTCCAACAACTCCCAGAGCTGCACCTGATGCGTTCCTTGGTGCTATATCAACGGCCATCAAACCTCCCAAGAAGCATAACAGAACACCAATACTTAAACCAAACATTATCATAGCTGCCACATCCAACCAATAGTTTGTGCCAGGTACCAATAAGAATAGGCATAAGGCACACACATTTAATAGGCCAAATAAGAGTGCTGGCATATTTCTTTTTCCGTTAAAGAGTTTATCGGAAACGAAACCTGATAGAACTGTTCCCACGATACCGCAAACTGAATTTATCGATATAATAAAACTGGCGTCAAGTGTGCTATATCCTTTCTGCGCTTCCAAATAAAATACTCCCCAGCTATTTACTGCATATCGGCTTATATACATAAAGGCACTAGATAAAGCCAAAATCCATATGGCTGGCATCAAGAGAACTTGTTTTTGGGCTTTGTTGTAGTCTGCGGTTTCTTCTGAACTCAGAGCTTTATTTTCCTTTGGTTTGATAACAGGTGGCAGTCCCTTGCTCTCAGGGGTATCTTGAAAGAATTTCCAAATCATTAATGCTCCTACTATGCCTACTATACCAGCACCCCAGAAACCATATCTCCATCCAAAAGCAGATACTATGGAAGCTACTATAATGAATGTCAAGGCTTCTCCTATATTATGACTTGCTGACCAAAATCCATAAAATGAACCTCTTTCTTTGTCGTTAAACCATCTTGACAAACCTACTACACATGAAGCAGCTCCCATAGACTGAAACCATCCGCTAATGCCCCATAAAATAGCAAAAAGGATAAATGAATTTGTAAATCCAAGAGCAAGATTGACCAATGCTGTTACTAACAGACCTGTTGACATGAATCTGTTTATGTTACTTCTGTCTGCAAGAAAACCATTCGTGAATTTGCCAATGGCATATGTAAAGAATAAGACTGAACCTATTATACCTAATTCCGTTTCAGAAAAAATTCCTTCTTCAACAATAGGTTTTTTAACTACATTAAGGCTTAGCCTGCAAACATAGTACATTCCATAACCTAATGTGGCAGATAAGAATGTTGCCCATTTATAGTAATTTAATTTTTTCTTTTGTTCTTCTGAAGAACTAAACTTGTACGACTTAGGTTTGGATACCCTATAAAAGTCTGCTATTTTCTTTATTATCATGGTATTATTTTTTTTCTATTTCTCCTAATATACTATTCTTTAAATCGCTACCAGGTATGTAGTTGTGTACTCTCATGCCTAAAGCTTGTGCAGCTTCACAGTTCTTTGAGGAATCGTCTATAAATAAAGTTTCACATGCATTAATCTTTGCAATTTCTATTGTTTTCCTGAATATCTCAGGACTTGGCTTAGCACAATGAAGTTGATATGATAAATAAATTCCTTTGAACGAATTAATCATATTTGTACCATTACAAATGAATGAATTTTTGGAGAATGCATTCCAATGTATTGCATTAGTATTACTCAAAAGATAAAGATCATATTGGCTACTGAGGCTATATAAAAGCTCAAGCTTTTCTTTAGGTGTTTGTCCTAGTATTTTATTCCAAATGGTATCTATTTCTATATCTGTAAGTGATGTAGTTGCTCGTTTTCTAATTTCATTTCTAAATTCATCTTCACTTATTTCTCCAATTTCAAAAGCTAGAAAAAAACCGGCTTTATGTGTACTGTTAACTTCTTCATCAGTAAACTTAATTCCGGCCATCTGACAAGCTTCTGTGAAATTATTCATAGAAACATCGATAATTACATTACCCCAATCAAATATGATGTTTTTTATTTCATTCTGCATAGATTTAATGGTTCTAATATCTACAAGGCTATAAAAGCCTTGTAGATAAAACAATAATTAACCTAACAATTTATCTATGTAACCTATTGAACCTCAAATATTCCAAGAGCAATTCTGGCCTGTCAGTCTGGATAAGTTTAGCTCCTTGTTTAATTACCCATCCCCAACTTTCTTCTGGCTCCTTCAATTCAACAGCTCTGTCATCATCATGCCCTCCACATAATTCAGGCCATAATGTATTTATAAATATTCTTGATCCACTATCCTTTACTTTTTTTATCAGTTTAAGTATTTCAGGGGAATCATTATTGAAAACTAATTCAAAAGCTTGTGGATGTAAGTTTTTTATGTAATTGTCAATAATTTCCTCTGCTCCTTCTTTATGTAGATTAACGACAGGCATAAATACCATCTTGTTCAACACCTCTCCATTTTCTTCTTTAACCTTTTCATAAGTATGATCAGATTTCATTATACATTGGTTAACGGTACCGGTTTTCTCTAAGATTGCATATGCTTCTTTAAAATAATCATATCCCTTATCTATATTAACCATTATCTTGCCTTTGCATAAAAGCATTACTTCCTCAAAAGTAGGTATTCTGTGTCGGGTTTTTTGACCATGACCAGCTTTTAAATATAGTTGTTTGATTTCTTCCAGTGTATAGTCTTCAGGTTTTCCTTTACCGGTTGTAGTTCGGTTCAGTGTCTTATCATGCATCAGAATTAAATGCCCATCCTTTGTTTTTTTCAGGTCTATCTCGATCATATCAACACCCATTTGGATACAATTTTGAATGGCCTGCAAGGAATTCTCAGGAGCATTTCTCCAATCGGCACGATGGGAGACAACTAAAATTTCTTTAGATGGACTTATCTCGAGTTGCTCCTTTACATTCTGAGCATATGTTCTTCCCCCTATAAGGGAGAAGAACAATAAAAAATAAAAAGCTATTTTATTCATAGTGAAATTCTTTATTTCTGTAATCCATTACGTTTTGCATTCTGACCTCTCTGTGGCCAATCTGAATTGGCTGGTCCCTCGATACCGCAATCAATAGCAGTTACTTTACATGATCCATTATCTTCAAATGCAATAAATATGATTCCGAAATCTGAAATAACAGGAGATGACCAGATTTTAGTTCCAAGCTGTGTTTTATATAATTCTGTTCCTGTTTCACAATCAAGTACTATATAATAACCAGCTTCATCGCATACGTGTAACCGTCCTTTACTATCTAATGCAGGTACGGCGCTGATGTCATTTTGTGCTGTATATATCCACTTCTTCGTTCCATTCTTTGTTAAAGCTATAACTTGTGGGTTTGGAGATTTTGTTCCGACATATACATTGCCGTTCTTATCTAATACAGGTCCACCTTGACTTATTGTACATCCTGTACTATAGTTCCAATTTTCATTTCCATCTGAAGAATAAGATGCGATTACTCCTTCAGAAAAAGCAACATAGATATTTTCTTGCGCATCAATAGCTGGAAGTGTAGCTCCTGCTGTATTTCCTTTTCCTAGGTTAGGTGATAAGTTCTTACCATCAGTTGTGGTACGGGAAAAACCATTTGCTCCTGAAAGTCCACAGTATACAGTACCAGTTGCATCAACAGCCAGCCCGGCATTTGCTCCTCCATTTGGAGACTTCGTTCTCCATATTTGTGAGCCATTGGATACATTCACTTTATGAACAGATCCTAATGTACCTCTGTTACCAATAATAATATTACCATCAGGACTCTTAACCGGAGACAAATAAGGGATTGTTGTTCCTGTGCCTAATTCATATCGCCATTTCATTCTTCCTTCCGGATTAATGGCATAAAGGCTACTGCTAAGGTTGCCGTCTTCAGTACTTGCACCTATATAAATAGTACCGTCCTTGTCTACCATTGGAGAAGACCCTTGGCTTCCACTCTCGCCATTTTTTGATAGATCAAACATCCATTTTTGTTCTCCATTTGAAGAAAACGCATACAGATGCAAAGCATTTGAAGAGACATAAATATCACCATTGTCTCCTACAGCCGGGGATATAGATCTTAAAGATGAAGATGATTCAAATTCTTTTGTCCACAACTGTACAAAGTTTTCTTCAACATTACTTCTTACATAAATTGTTGATTCTTTCTTTGATGTTTCCCCTTTGTTATCCTTTACATTTAAAGTTACTGTGATAAATCCAGCCGAAGTAAAGGTATATTCAAATTCATCTTGAGTTGAAACTTCCTGTCCATCAATAGTCCATTGATATGAATCTATTGTACCATCCTCATCATAGGAAGTAGACTTGAATGTTACTTGCTCATTAATCTTGCATAATAAAGGAGTATAACTGAAATCAGCTATTGGAGCCATATTAGTCGGATTTACTACAATTGTATCACAAAATGTTGAGTATAGTCCATTTTCGTCTGTAACAGTCAATTTTACAGCATACTTTCCGGCAGATGTATAGGTTACAGTTGTGTTTTCTTCCTCTGAACGGTTTCCATTTCCTTCAAACCCAAAATGCCAGAAATAACTTGTAATTTTACTATCGGTAGCTTCTGATGCATTTGTTAAAATAACTTTATCTCCGACAGTATATTCTTCCTTGTCCGTAGTAAAGCTGGCTTTTGGAGCATTCCCTTCTATGATACCTTGGTCATCTGAACAGGAATACAATCCTAATAATGCGATAAAAATATATTTCTTCATAATTTTCAATTTTAAAGTTATCTTCTACCCTTAGATTCCAGATAGCTTGCAAGAACCTGCGGGTAATCGGTCTGAATCATATTGACATTTTTAACTAATAATTTATCTATCCCAGTATAATTTCCTTGCAGCATCTGGGTGTCATAGTCATATCCTTTCATATCAAGAATATTTGTTGTCCATAATAATCCTTTTTGCTGTAGATTTTCAGGAAAATTTGTATCAAGAGCTTTTGAAAGGGATAATTGCGCCATTTTAATATCCAAAGATGCTAAAACGTCAATGTCAGATGCTTCAATGCATTGTGGATATACTATTGGAGAAGGGGTGTAGTTTATAATAGTTTTTACAACATCAATGTCTTCGGTATAAAAAAATACTTGTTCCAACATTCCTGCTGACTTAACTATATCATAGACCTCTTTTACGGGAACGTCCTTTACATCTAGATCGAAATAGATTTTCCCTTTTCCGCTCAATAAGGCATCATATAGAGTTGGCACTTTTTCTGACGTTACAGTCCCGTCATCAAGCTTTAACTGATATGATTGTATTTCTTTAAGTGTAAGATCCTTCACCTTTCCTTTCCCTGTTGTGGTCCGGTCGATGGTTTCATCATGCATAAGGATAATAATACCATCTTTTGTTCTTCTCGGATCTATTTCTACAACATTTACTATTCCATTTAAAGCGATACAGCTTTCTATGCCTTTTATTGAGTTTTCAGGAGCATTAGACTGATAGGTATTTCCTCTATGGCCCATTATCCAAGTTTTATTGGAATCAAAAGTATTTAAGGCGTATTTAAGGCTGGTACCAGAAACAGTTACACTCTTTGATGCACTCCCTTCACGCTTATCTGAATTGACAACTTTTACAGTGACAGGATATTCTCCTTCTTCTGTAAAATGATAGGTAATTGTCATTCCAGTCCCGATTTCCTTACCTTGACAGTTCCAGATCACTTTGTCTATATCAGATTGACTTTCTATAATGGCTTCGAATGTTATATTTTCATATTTAGCCGGTGTCTGGTTACTTATGTTAATGGTAACTGAAACTTCTCCAGATGGAGAAGTTTCAGGTTCATTATCATTGCTGCAAGAAGTGAAGGAAAGTACTAATATACAACTCAATATAGTATATATGAATTTTTTCATGCTGATCTCAGATTAATTATATCCTTTATTTTGGTACATTCTTTCAGGATCAAGCTTGTGCTCATCATATGGTATTGGCAGAAGAAAGTCTTTTTCTGAGAAGTTAGGATTCTTTTTCTGCATAACGCTGAGCAACTCCTGATGAGAATAAAGACGTAACAAATCGTACCAAGATTGACCTTCAAAGGCAAGCTCAACTCTTCGCTCCTGTAGTATTGCATCACGCAGATTCGATCCGGTGTAATCAGGAAGTCCTGCTCTTTCTCTGACCATATTCAAATAATTTACCGCATCTGTTTCATTAAGATGCATCTTCACTTCAGCTAACATCAAAGCAATATCTGCATATCTTAAAATAATCCAGTCATTATCTCCATATCCATTTACATCATCTAGATCGGTATATTTTTTAACATAGTTCACGCCAGATGAAGTTCCACAGGAAATGTCTTTACGCATATCTCCTGGTTCATATGCATTCATCATATCTTCCGTAGGTATATTATTACCTGTTCCGGACTTTTGTGAAGTTAAGCCGGTTTGGGATGTTGGCTGGAAAATATAGGCATAATTTGAAGCCAGACTTGAGTTCCCTCCTTCATACATGACTCTGAAGATAATTTCAGTACATTTCTCTTGAGCATCTTTATCGAAAACATCTGCATAAGAGATTTCATTCAGAGTGCCAAAAGGTCTCATTTTCCACACTGCTTCCAGATTACTTTTGGCAGACTTCAGATTTGCTTCTCTTTCTGCTTGAAAATCTTCATCTGCTGCCTTTGACAGATAAACTTTTCCTAATAGTCCATAAGCTGCTGCTTTTGAAGCTCTTCCAATTCCATCTCCTGTTTGATTGTCTGGCAGTGGGCTCTCCGTTACTTTGGTCAAGTCATCAATGATCAAATCATATACTTTTGATTTGGGATCGCGAGCTGTATGTTCCTGAATCTCTTCTTTAGTTTTTAATTCCTTTGTAACCAAAGGAACATCACCGAATTGCATTACGAGATGATAATAAGTAAGTGCTCTTAAAAAATACATTTCGGCTTTTAGTTTCTGCTTCTCTGTATCATCAGCGAAAGATATTCCGTCTATCTGATCCAAAATAATATTGCTTCTTGTTACACATTTATATAAGTCAGCCCAGTGCGTTTTAACTTGTGAGTTGTCTGTGGATAATGTGTAATTAAAGAATTGATAATTGATGCCACCTCCAGCACCTGGATCTTGAAGTGTCGTATTCTCAGAGCGCACATCAGTGTATAAATACATATTTTTATAATATCCATTACCACGCAAAGCTGCGTATGCACCATTGGCTGCCATCCGAATATCATCTTCAGTCTGATAATATGTACTGGCTGGTATCTTATTAGGATCATACTCTTCTAGAAAATCAGAGCAAGAAGAGAAACAAAATAATCCGGCTAAAGCTAAACTTAGACAATATATTTTCATAGATTCTTTTTTTTATTAAAATGCTAATTTCAATCCTACACTATAAGTTCTTGCCAGAGGATATACTCCCCAGTCAAAACCAGGTAACAGGTTATCACCTTTATAATCTACTTCAGGATTGTATCCTTCATAATCAGTTATTGTAAACAAATTATCTACACTAGCGTAGAGTCTGAGTGATTCAACGCCTATTTTCTTCATCCATTTAGCAGGGAAATTATACCCCAGTGTTATGTTGCTGCATCGGAAATATGAAGCGTCGTCAACCATATATGAACTCAATCTCTGACTAATATTAGGTGTTGATGTACGAGTCGCACGGAAAACAGTACCATTTCCTGGATTTTCATCTGACTGCCATCTATCCAATGCTGAAGCAAGCTGATTTCCAGAGCCTTCCATATTATATAGATAGTATTTCTGGAAGTTTATAACCTGAGCTCCTTGTGAACCTGTGAAGGTTGCTGACAAGTCAAAATTCTTATACGACATATTTGTGCTGATACCGTAGGTGAAATCCGGGTATGCGTCTCCTATTACGTCACGATCATCTTCAGTAATACGGCCATTGCCGTCTACATCACGCCATTTTACATCTCCCGGATGAACATTGTTGTAGTCGGGAACAGCAGGGCCTACTAATTGATAACCTTCCGGGAAGGCTCCATTAACAAGATTTCCCTTATCAATCAGTATTTTCTCATAGTCAGCAGTTGAGATGATACCTTCTTGAATGTAGCCATAAAAAGAACCAATAGGCAACCCTGAACGAGTTACGTGTGTTACCACGTTACGTTCGCTTACTACGTATAAATCATTAATTCCACCCAACTCTAATACTTTGTTTCTATTAACAGAAATATTAGCGTTTACATTCCACTTAAATTCACCAGTCAAAATACGTGCATCAACCTGTAAGTCCATACCCTGATTCAGAACTCTTGCATCAGTAAGATTTGTTTTTACAGATGTTGATCCTGATATAGCAGATATAGGCTGATCATAAAGCAAATCATATGAAAGACTATGGTAATAGTTACCAATAATATTTACTCTTCCATTAAACAGTCCGAGATCAAATCCCGCATTGTATTGTGAGGTCTTTTCCCATCCGACAGCAGCATCCCTAAATGAACCTTGCCAATATGCAGATTCAACACCGCCACCAAATGGATACCCACCTGATGACATAGTGGCTGTGTGTTCATAATTACCAATGTTATTATTACCACTTAATCCCCAGCTAGCACGCAAACGTAAAGAGGTAGATTCACCTAATAATTCTTTATAGAATTTTTCATTAGAGACAGTCCAACCAAGAGAAATTGAAGGGAACCAACCCCATCGGTTTTCACGACCAAATCGTGACGATCCATCGGTACGGACTGTACCAGTAATAACATATCTGTCATCAAATGCGTAGTTGACACGTGCTAAATATGACATCATTGACCATGCAGCTTTTCTAGTATCGCTGTCTAATGATATATCTGAGGCATTTGGCCCGTGTGCTGTTATTTCGTGTATTCGATCATCAGAAAATCCAGTTGCATTCACAACTACTTTATCATATGTCTTTTTCTGCATAGTATAACCACCAAGAACATCAAGTCTATGTTTGTTCCATTCTCCTTTATAGTTTAAGGTGAACTCTCCAAGGTAGTCAATGTCATTATTCATTTTATCGATTGCCTTCACTCTTGATTTAATACTTTCAGAATTCGGCATATCACCATCTTGTCCGATTGTGCTTGGTCGGTAGTAGTTATATCTGTTTGTATTATATTGGGTACCAAGATTAGCCTTAAATTGAAGATTTTTCAAAATATCGTAGGTAATATTTGTATTAAAGTTCATACGATATAATTTGTACCGTGCGTCAATTTCATAAGCTAAAGCTACCGGATTCTCAACCATTTGGTAACCATCAGCCTTCATGGCAATCTGATTTCCTACAGCAAAACTTCCATCTTCATTATAAACGGGGAATTGTGGGAACATTAATAAGGCACTTTGTACGATACCGTCATTAATATATCGTCCATCAGCTTGTACTTGTCGTTCATGTACATCCTCGAAGGAGAAGTTCACACCAACCTTTAAACGTTTGGTGACATTTGCATCTACATTGGCACGAACATTCAATCGTTTATGGTTTGAAGGGGCTATAATACCATCTTGGTTTAAATATCCAAGACTAAAACGGTATTTAATATTATCACTACCTCCTGTGACTGATACATTATGTCGTGTCATAGGAGCATTACTATAAATAGCATCTTGCCAGTCAGTATTGTATGTAGGTTCCACTGGCTTACCAGTTGTAAAATCAAAAAATAAGTCAGAAATGCCTACTTCGGACAGTGCAAATCCTTTTGATGAACGTATTGCATTGTCATCTAATGGGCTCCAAGAAACTCCAGCAGCTTCTGCCTTGTCACGATAAGTATTATTTCTTGCTTCAATTACCAGATCACGGAATTGGTATGCATCAAGCAAATCTATCTTTTTGGATACCTGCTGTACGCTATACTGAAAATCATATGTGATTTTTGCCTTACCAGAACTTCCTCGTTTTGTCGTTATCAACACGACTCCACTTGCTCCTCGTGAACCATAAATAGCGGCAGACGCAGCATCTTTCAATACGTCAATGGTTTCAATATCATCTGGATTTATATAAACATCCTCAGATGCAGGATAACCGTCAATAACGTACAAGGGATCAGTACTTGCTGATAAAGAATTTGTACCTCTGACTTTAATAGAAACACCTTGTCCTGGAGCACCAGTTGTTTGCATGACCTGTACACCGGCAACTTTACCGACCAGTGCTTGACCAGCTGTAGCGGCAGAAAGTGACAATTCATTAGCTTTTACACTTGCTAACGAACCTGTAAAGTCGCTTTTTCTCATCGGGGTATAACCCACAACGACAACTTCGTCAAGGACTTCTGTGTCTTCATGTAATGTAATGTTAGCCAGACTTTTGTCTGTAGCTTTCAGTGATTGAGTCTTATAGCCGATATATGAAATCTCCAATGTGGAATTTTCAGGAACATTGGCCAAATTGTATTTTCCATCCAAGTCTGTAATTGTACCATTTGTTGTTCCTTTAACTAAAATACTGGCTCCAATTATGGGATCACCGTTTTTATCCAAAATGATACCTGATACAGTTCTTTTTTTCCCGTCTGTTTGGGGCTGTGTTTTTTTTGAAATGACAATCATTTTGTCTTCAATAGACCAAGTAAGTCCGCTGTCTAAAATTTTAGACATAACATCATTCAAAGATGTATTATTGAATGATACGGTTACTCGTTTGTTGACATTGACCTCATCTGTCTTATAAATGACAGAATATCCGGTCTGGTTTTCCACTTCTTTCAATACGGTTTTCAAAGGTTCATTTTTAAATGTCTTGCTAACTGTTTGAGCGTTCAAAGACATTGCACCCCAACCTAATGAAAGGCCTAAAAATAGCCTAATAAAACATTTTCGGTTGTTCATGTTTGATTTAATTAATGGTTAGTTAATAATATATTTTTGATTTTCTTTTTGCACATTTACAGGAATAATCTTTTGTATGGCCTTTAAAATTTGATCTAAGGTTTCGTCATTTCTAAGTGAGATATTAAATCTTTGGTCATTCAATTTCGGATTACGAATTATAATATTAGCGTTAAATCTTCTAGACAACTTTGTCATTAATTCCTGAAGTGTTATATTATCATATTCAATATAATTATTTATCCATGAATTGATATGCGAGGCATTTATGATACCCTGCTGCATTTCTCCCGTTGCTTTATCCAGCTTCATTTCTTCACCAGGGTTCATTGCATATGTTTTGTCCTTATAGTTAACTTCTACTTTTCCTTCTATTAGAGTTGTGCTGATATATGGATCATCATTGTAAGCGGTAACATTAAACTTCGTACCCTTTACTACGATTTCATATTCATTTGTTAATACTTTAAAAGGAAGTCCTCCTTTTTTGGTGATTTCGAAATATCCTTCACCCTCCAAGATAACCGAACGGTTTTTGTTATTGAAATTAGTTGAATATCTCAGTGTTGACCCGCTGTTTAACCATACTGTAGACCCGTCAGCTAATATAATCTTTGATTTCTCGCCATAAGGTACTTCGTTCTCAAAATAGGCCTCGTTGTTCTGAATCTGATAATAGTTATAGCAATAATAAGAAAATCCTAAAACTAAAAGAAAAGAAGCCGCAATACTAAGAAGTTGTCTATAATGGAAACGTTTTGCAGAGGGGATTTTTATTTCAGACACAGATTTTTTTACTTTTATACGTGAAGATATTCTATCCCATGCCAAATTGAGTTCGCTGTCATTAATGGCTGATGCTATCCATTCTTTTTCCCACTCCCGGAAAATAGCCATATTCTTACTATTCAAGTAAATAAACTCAAATAGTTCCTTTTCTTGTGTCGGTTGTATTTTACCGTTAAAGTATAGTTCTGCTAAATTTTTTATGTATTGTTTTTTATCCATAGAATCTTCTTTCTATAGATATAACAATACAAAACAAATTTACCCAACCCCGTTTCGACTCTTTTTTCTATTTATTTTATTTGGCAGACAAAAAAATAGAAATAATGATGATATAATCGTTATAATCCACGTTGTCTTTCAGGTATGAAGAAATTTTTTTGAGAGATTTTGATATGTGTTTTTCTACTGCGGTAGTTGAAATATCCAGTTTTGATGCTATCTCTTTATTCTTTAGTCCATTGAACCTGCTCAAAAGAAAAATTTCCCTAGATCTTTCCGGCAGTACAGATAAAGCTTCTTGAATCCTTTTCTTTAAGTCTTCATATAAAGTCTCCTCATCAGCAGACAGAGCAAAATCAAGTGTATAGAGTTTTTCTTCCCCATCTATATTCTCAATGAATTCAATAGGGTATTTTTCTACTAAAACTTTTTGTTTCAAATAATTAATACTGGCATTTCGCACCATGCAAAATAATAGTGAACTTAATGATATTGATTTCAGAAAATGTCTTTTTTCCCAGAAAGAGATAAAAACCTCCTGAATAATATCCTCTGCTATTTCTTTTTCCTGAACAAAACGTATAGCATACCCTAAGAGTCTAGAGTAATACTTCTGAAAAAGAAATTTGAAAGCTTCATTCTGATTATTCTTTATTAAATCAAGTAAGTTTTCTTCAGAGAGTGATATATATTTATCAATATTATCGTTCATACTTATGTCTTTTCCTTTAACGAGTAAAGTCTTTTTCAAAGATAACTATTCTCTTTTATTTATTCATTCTTTTTTTGTCTTTTTGTTAGAATCTTAATAATAACCACTCTATTGTATTCTATAATTAATATAAATGTAACTGATTTTCTTGTCAATCAATATTTGAAGAATTGTAAATTATTTCACCCATTTCAAAACACCAAAGTGTTTGCATCCAAACGCCTTTGCGTTTTCCCCAAAACGCAAGTACATTTTACTAAAAACGCAAGTACGTTTCACTTCAAATGCACTTGCGTTTGAAACAAAACGTACTTGCGTTTTCCGGACCTTATCAAAAAGCCCTCCAGAAGCCTCTCTGAGGCCTTATTTCTTCGTTTCTTCCTTCTCCTTCTTGACAGGTTCGTCTTTCTTTACCGGTGCCGAAAGAATCTCCCGGTAACGGACAGGATTCTGCAATACCTTGATGGCTTCTTCCAAATCAGTATCATCTTTCAACCGTTCCATCGCAGCACCACGCTGATAAAAATAGCGGGTCACGATTTCCTGTGAGATATATTCCTTAATCGGTTTGGCAAAATAGTCCAAGTCGCGGTCCAGGTTATGGTTGAGCTTCTTTTCCAGCGCCTTGAATTCCTCTGCTGCCTCGGTCATATAACCCTCAAACTCGGCAATTTCTTTCAGGCTTTTCAACATCTTCTCACTCTGGCGGTCGTAAGTAAAGTTACGCGACTTCACCAGTTTCTTGAAAGCCTCATAATCGGCATCGGTCAGTTTGAAGTCGTCTACCGAAGCCAATGTAGGATGATTCCAGCAATATTGGGTAGCGTAATCGAAAATCAGGTCGTCGTTCATCAGGTAGAACACGATGTTCGGAATCTTGTCTCCCTTCACTTCAATGTCCGGACGAATACCTCCTCCATCACGCACCTCACGTCCGGCAGCCGTATGAAATACGGTGGTCAGACTGTCGGGTGTACGGGCTACTGAACCGTCGGCATTCTTCTTGGCATAGTCGATAGCCTGGATACAACGTCCGCTGGGAATATAGTATTTGGAAGTGGTCACTTTCAGCGTGCCGTTGTAGGGCAACGGACGAATGGTCTGCACCAGCCCTTTTCCGAAAGTGCGCGAACCGATGACTACCGCACGGTCCAAGTCCTGCAACGAACCACTCACGATTTCAGAAGCCGAAGCCGTGGCACCGTTCACGAGTACTGCCAGCGGAATCTGTGTATCGACCGGTTCATTCTGGGTTTTATAAGAACCTTGTGCCTGACGTACCTTCCCTTTTGTCATCACAATTTCCTGTCCCTTCGGCACATAAAGATTGACAATGTCTACCGCTTCCGACAAGGAACCTCCTCCATTGTCACGCAAGTCGATGATCAGCGACTTGGCACCTTTCTGTTTCAGTTCGATGAAAGCTTTTTTGAAATCCTTGGCAGAATTTTCCGTAAAGCTGGACAAAGCCAAATAGCCGATGCTGTCTTTCACCATGCCGTAATAGGGCACCGGATTGGTACGGATGTTCTTACGGGTGATTTTAAATTCCATCACCGTACTGTCGTTCTTGAGCGGACGCAGCACTTTCAACACGAACGACGTGCCCGGTTCTCCACGCAGCGCTTCGCTGACCTTGGACGAAAATTCCTGGGGCTTCATGTCGCCACGTACCATTTCCTTTCCTCCTACCGAGAGAATGATGTCGCCTGCCTTGACTCCGGCTTCGGCTGCCGGCATGCCTTCGGTAGGTTCTACCACTGCAATACGGTCTTTGGCCTCATAATAGCGGATGGCCGCACCGATACCGCCGTATTTTCCGGTAGTCATTTCCTTGAGACTGCTCACCTCTTCTTCCGGATAGTACTCCGTATAAGGGTCGGTCAGTGAAAGCATGCCTTCCACTCCGGTCTGAATCATTTTTTCGGCATTCACGGTATCTACATAAAACATATCCAATTCCTTGAAAATGGAGTTGAATATGTCCAGATTCTTTGATATCTGAAAATTACGGTCGTCTTCCTTGAAGCTGGTCATGCCCATCCCCAACATCACGATAAAGGCTCCGGCCAGCATTTTTCTTGCATTCATATATAGTCTGTTTACAAAATTGTTCTTCCTTGCAAATAAACACATTATTCCGGTTAGACTTGCAGAAGTGATTCAATATTTAACTTAATTTCGTCCCATTTCTTGGCAGGTAAGGTGGTACCAACTTCCTGAATGACGGCTGTAGCCAGAATAGTGCTGATTTGCACGCATTTCTCCAGCGAATAACCGCACGTCAGGCCGTACATGAAACCGGCGGCATAGAAATCGCCTGCACCGGTGGTGTCCAGCACATTATCTACCGGACAAGAAAGCAATTGAATGACTTCTGTTCCTTTCTTCACGAGGGAACCTTCTTTTCCGGTTTTCACCACGGCAATGCTGCATTTGGACGCAATTTCTTCCAGAGCTTCATGAGGGGCTTTTCCCGTATAGGCCAGTGCTTCGCTCTCATTGGCAAACACGATGTCCACATATTTCACAATCAACTGGTCGAAGAAGTCACGTTCGGCTTCCACCACATTGTAGCTTGCCATGTCGAGACAAACCTGAAGTCCTTCTTCCTTGGCCAGCTGTACGGCACGTAGCATCAGGTCATGGTCTTGCAAAAGATAGCCTTCAATATAGAGATAATTATATCCGGCAAACATTTTACGCGACAAGTCTTCTGCTCTCAGTGTGGCAGCTGCTCCCAGATAAGTACCGAACGTACGCTCTCCATCGGTAGAAATGAAAGTCGACGCAATGCCCGACGGCAAATCGCAAGTGGCCAGCAAGGCATTTACCCCACGCTGACGGAGGGTATCGCCAAAGAAAGTTCCCGTCTCGTCCTGACCTACCTTTCCGATAAATCCGGGATTGGCTCCCAATGCGGCCAGTGCACAGACCGTATTGCCGGCCGAACCACCGGTAGAGCGATGAATTTTCATCCCTGAGGTATATTTACGTATTTCAGACAAGGTGTCTTCTTGTATCAACTGCATGCTTCCTTTGGGCAAATGTAGCTTTTCCAGCAAAGAATCGTCATCAATTCTTACCAGTACATCGACCAATGCATTGCCCATTCCTATAATTTTATCCATTTTACTTCATTTTTTTTGCAAAGATATTGCATAATTCAAAATATCCTACTACCTTTGCATCGCAATTAAAGGAAAACCTTCTTCAGTAGCTCAGTCGGTTAGAGCATCTGACTGTTAATCAGAGGGTCGTTGGTTCAAGTCCAACCTGAAGAGCTCCTTTTTTTGAAACATGTTTGAATCTTCTTCAGTAGCTCAGTCGGTTAGAGCATCTGACTGTTAATCAGAGGGTCGTTG